>Ga0315336_1001383_pt1 | contig 48073 bp, 57 predicted proteins | sample ASW5metaG_FD_204512 | JGI IMG/M metagenome (GOLD analysis project Ga0315336, IMG submission 204512) | Ammonia-oxidizing marine archaeal communities from Monterey Bay, California, United States - ASW #5 | ecosystem: Environmental > Aquatic > Marine > Intertidal zone | place: USA: California...
GATCATACACACAAGTATTTCCTAAATTACCGGCAATCATTAAATCTAAATCAGGAAATTCATTGGCAGCATCTTTTGCAATTTTTAATGCATTTTTTTGTAATGGCTCTAGCTTGTCTTCTTTGCCGACAATTTTTAATTTTTCTCTATGACCATAATATGTAAAAGCTTGAACAACATCCGAACCAGATCGGATAAATTCACGGTGTAATTGTGTTACAACTTCAGGATGCTCTAAAACTACTTCAGGAACAAACGCACCTGCTTGAAGATAGCCTCTTCTTTCCATAGCAAACAAATATCCTTCTGCACAAATAACTGGTCCTTGATCTAATCTTTTTACTAAATCTTTATTCATATAATTTCTCCTAAACAAGTTTCTAGTAATCACATTTTTATTGAACTGAAAATAGTTTTCTCTAAACTTCTCTAATCAATTTATGGATAATAAAGACACTGATAGTAAAATACCAATTTACAAACTTACATCTAAAGAAAAAGTTTTAGATTATTATGATAAATGGGCAAATAAAGCCCAGTTTAACCAAGATATGATTGATTGGAATTATACTGCTCCCTCAAATACAGTACATCTTTTGGATCAATATATTAACAACAAAAATGCAATAATTTTGGATGCAGGATGTGGAACAGGGCTAGCAGGAATAGAATTAAAAAATAAAGGATATGTTAATATTCATGGTGTTGATTTCTCACAAAGAATGTTGGATCTAATTCCGCATGGTATTTATCAAACAACTGAACTCATTGATCTCAATCATCCTCTTAAGTTTGAAAATGACACCTTTGATGCGATTACTTGTGTTGGAACTTTTACCTATGGTCATGTTAAGGCTCATGCTCTTTATGAATTTGTACGTATTGTTAAAAAACAAGGTTTAATTTGTTTTACAATTAATGAAGGTATTTATAAGGAGTACAAATTTGATAAAATGATGGATGAATTATCAAAAAATAATTTATGGAAAATTATAGAATTGGCAAAATCAAGTTATATTGTAAATAAGGATATCAAAGCATGGCTTTGTATTGCTAAAAAAATATAATTTTTTATTAAATTCAAAATTTTATTTATTTTTTGATTTATTTAAACTTTTTTTAAATTCATTAAGTGTTTTTCCAGCACCCATATTATGTTTAGCTAAAACACGTTGAATTGCCACTAAACACTCGTCACGTACTTTTTCCATTTCACGAATCGTTTTCCCTTTTGCTTGAGATTCCGTTCCCTCAACAAATTGATTAATGATTTTTTCTGTCAATTCTGGAGCTTTCAAATGGGACCATGGCCATTTTAAGGTTGGTCCAAATTGTTCAATGAAATGTCTAGCGCCTCCCTTACCCCCTGCCATCATATAGAGTTGATTCATTCCCATAATTGACCAACGTAATCCTGGGCCATAAACAATACTTTCATCGATTTCTCCAGTTGTAGCTAAATCATCATTGAGAGCATGTAAAATTTCACGCCACATCGCTTCTTGCAATCGATCTGAAAGATGACCTGGTACTTCTCGGCGAACCATTAAGGTGTGCATCCCTATTGATTGATAAAATATTTTTGCAATCTCTTTTACCTTTTTTGAAGTTTCTTTGCCTCCAACAATTTCAACTAAAGGACATAAGTAAACAGGATTAAAAGGATGCCCAACTATGAAACGCTCTGGAAATTTCATACCTTCTTGTAACTCTGAAGGCATAAATCCAGAAGTTGAAGAAGAGATAATAATTTCTTCGTTTGTTACATCAGCAATAATTTTCAAAGATTCTCTTTTTATATCTAATACCTCTGGGATATTTTCCTGAATAAAATCTGATTGTTGTGCCATAGCATTTGGATCACTTGTAAAAGTAAGATTACCTTTTGGAGGTAAATCTATTCCCTCTGTTAAGGAATGTAATGAAGATGAAGCCGTGTCAACTGCTTCTCTAATCCATTCCTCCATTTTAGGATCAATATCTGAGGCTACAACATTAATACCCGCATGAAGTGCGCGGGCAGCCCAACCTCCTCCAATAACTCCTGTTCCTAATAAGCCTAAAGTTTTAACTTGCTTCATTCACAAACCTTTCAAAAATTAAATTTGACCAAGAGGATGATTAGTTAATAACTCTAATCCATTTTTAGTAATTAAATACTGATCTTCAAGTTTAACCCCTTCTTTTTCACCTACTTCTCCAATATAACTTTCAACACAAATCACCATATTTTCTTCAAACACGCCACCAAAATCCCCGTTACTATAATCTTTATTTGGATAGGCAATAAAAGGCCACTCATCACTCATACCAACGCCATGTATTTGACAAGGATAGTGATTATCAAAAAAATTATTAGGGAGTTGCCAAGCTTTTTCTGCAAATTCTCTAAAAGTTACTCCGGGTTTAATAAGTTGTTCATTATATTTTACATTTTCAAATGCCAAATTATGAATTTTTTTTTGATATTCACTTAACTTTCTTCCTTCAACAAATGTTCTTGAAATATCAGCACAATATCCATACGGACCAATCATATCTGTATCAAAAGCAACCAAATCTCCCTTTTCGATAATTCTATTACTGCATTCTTGAAACCATGGATTTGTTTTTGGTCCCGAATTAAGCAATCTTGTTTCAAACCATTCACCTCCATTTTCAATATTAGTTTTATGAAGATACGACCATAATTCTTCCTCGGTCATGCCAGCTTGTAGATTACCATACATCAGGGAAATAGCATTTTCTGCTGTCTTTACTGATGCTTTAATACACACTATTTCATCTTCTGATTTAATAGATCTCGCAGTTTCTAAATATTTTTGAGCATTAATTAAATTATAATTATAGTTATCTTTTAATGCATTAATTCCAGCCGGATCACAAACATCAATAGCAAGATTTTTATTTTCAGAACAGTATTTTTTCATTAATTCATTTACAGTTTGAGACCATTCTAGTGCTTTTTGATAAACATTATTACCCCAAGAAAAATAATCCCAACTTATGACTTCTCTTACTTCATCTATTGTACAATTATTTTCATATATATGTTCACATTTTGGATATTCAAATAATATGACCGGACCGCTTGCAGGAATAAAAACATAACGCGTCATTAAATGAAAAGAAAATACAGCCATATTTCTTGTGTCAGTAGCGTAACGTATATTTATAGGATCAAACAAAATACAAGCCCCTATATTGTTTTGTAATAATTGATCTCTTACCCTCTGTAATCGATACATACGCATACGATCAAAATTGATTTGATCCTCATAAAGTTTTGGTTTAAATTTATTTTTTGAAACATAATTTTTTTGATCAAATTTAGGGCCAATTTTTCTTTGAATATTCTTTGAACCAAATAAATTAAAATTCATGTTATAATAATACATAAAATATTTAATTAGACAAATATCCAATAATGAAAATAATTTAACTAATCAAAATTATGATAAAAAAAATACCAAAAAAAATGCACGCTGTTCTCACAACTGGGCATGGTGATTTTAGTAAGCTAGTATATAGATCTGATGTTGAAGTCCCTTTTCCAAAAAAAGATGAAGTATTAATTAGTGTGAAAGGTGCAGGGATCAATAATACTGATATTAATACAAGAACAGGCTGGTATTCAAAATCATCTAATGAAAATACTGAGGATGGCAGTTGGTCAGGTAATCCTCTTAATTTTCCTATTATACAAGGAGCAGATATTTGTGGTTATATTGTTGCCGTAGGCTCTGATGTTCAAAAATCACGTATTGGAGAGCGTGTTATTGTAAGAACAATGCAAGATGTTCCAGTAAATCAAAAAAACTATTCTTCTTGGACAGTTGGATCAGAATGCAATGGTGGATTTGCTGAATACTGCTCCATGCGTTCTTCCGAAACATTTAAAATTATCTCAAATTGGTCGGATGAAGAACTTGCTTCCATACCTTGTGCCTATTCAACAGCAGAGGGTTTATTGTATCGCTCAATGTTAAAAGAAGAAATTGTATTTATTACAGGTGCTTCTGGTGGGGTTGGGTCCGCTGCAATTCAATTAGCAAAATTGCGAGGTGCTACTGTAATTGCACAATGTTCAAAAAACAAACATGAAGATGTAATGCGAGTTGGAGCTGATAAAGTAGTTGATCGACATAGTAATATAATAGAAGAAATTGGAAAAAATTTTGTAGATGTTGTAATTGACTTAGTAGCTGGTGATCATTGGGGACAACTTCTCGAAATCTTAAAACCAGCAGGACGTTATGCGACTTCAGGAGCAATTGCTGGACCTTTAGTAGAATTAGATGTGAGAACTTTGTATTTAAAAGATTTAACTTTATATGGATGCACAAAACAACCTAAGGAAGTGTTTACAAATTTAATTAAGTATATTGAGCAAAATAAAATTCGACCTTTAATTGCTAAAACCTATTCATTAAAAGATATTAAAACAGCCCAAGAAGATTTTTTATCAAAAAAATTTACTGGAAAGCTTGTACTTGTAGATCAAAGCAATAGTGTTTAATTAGATATTAAGAAAAAAATTTATACAATTAGAGGTTTTTATGGATGAAGAATTATTTAAAAAAGGTTTAGAAAAAAGAAAAGCAACATTAGGTGCAGAATATGTTGAAAAAAATTTAGCAAAAGCTGATGATTTTACCCTTCCTTTCCAAGAAGCAATGACAGAATGGTGTTGGGGTTTTGGATGGGGAGATGAAACAATAGATGTAAAAACAAGATCGATGATGAATTTATCAATGATTGGTGCTTTAGGAAAAATGACGGAATGGGAATTACACTGCAGAGGCGCAATTAATAATGGTGTAACTAAAGAAGAAATTCGTGCAATTATACATGTTATAGGTATTTATTGTGGTATCCCGCAAGCACTTGAATGTTTTAGAGCTGCTAGAAAAGTTTTAGAAGAAAAAAGAATGCTGTGAAAGCACTTGTTTATACAGACAAAGAAACTCTCACCTATAGGGATGAGATTGATACTATTGCTAAAGAAGGAGAAACATTAATTAAAGTTTCTGCTGTAGGTATATGTGGATCAGATATGCATGCTTATCATGGTCATGATGATAGACGCCTGCCTCCTTTAATCCTAGGACATGAAATTAGTGGTATAAATCAAAATAATGATCAAGCTGTTGTAATCAATCCTCTTGTTAATTGCCGATCATGCCAAGAATGCAAGACTGGTCGTGAACACTTATGTCAAAGTAGAGGATTATTAGGAATGACAAAACCTATCAACCGGCCTGGAGGATTTGCTGATTTTGTTGCTGTCCCTAATCAAAATATTTTTACTATATCTTCTAAAAATAATATTAATTCTTTATCTCTTACAGAACCAACAGCTGTAGCTTACCATGCAATTAAAATTGCAGAACAAGCTAGTTTTACAAAAATAAAAAAAAGTAAAATCTTAATTATTGGTGGTGGTGCTATTGGTTTGTTATTAGCTCTTATTCTTCAAGCTAAAGATTCCCAAGATATAACTATTATAGATACCAATAAGAAAAGATTAGATGTTTGTAAAAAAGCTTCGAATTGTAATATAGCTCACCCTGATGACTCGAATGTTTTAGATAATTACTATGATATTGTTTTTGATGCGGTTGGTTTTGCTACCACACGTCAAAAGTCTATTCAAACTGTCAAGCAAGGCGGCGTCATTATCCATATTGGACTTAGCCAGGCAGCAGGAGAATTTGATTTTAGAAAAACAACTCTTCAAGAAGTAACTTTTATTGGCACATACTGTTATACTAATGAAGACTTTCAGTTATCTTTGAATATGTTGATTGAAAAAAAAATTGGTGATTTATCTTGGTTAGATTATCGTTCTTTGAAAGATGGTGCAAATGCTTTTAGAGAAATTCATGATGGGGTGACAGCATCCCCTAAAATTATTCTTTTACCTTAAATATATAAATAACCTATAAAACTAATATAAATAGCAAGACTTAGAATACCGTATGTTCTCCCCAATCTTTTAAAAGTAAACATAAACACAGTAATCATAACAATGACTGCAGTCATAACGTATAAATCAAAATTTGCTATTAATGGTGGAATTGAAAACTGACCAAAGAAGGATGAGACTCCAAGAACTCCTAAAACATTATAAATATTAGATCCCAAAACATTTCCTAAAGCAAAATCAACTTTTTTTCTAAGTGCTGATAACACACCAACGGCTAACTCTGGAAGAGAAGTTCCAAAAGCAACTAGTGATACACCAATGACTGACTCCGGTATTCCATAAGCGGTAGCAATATTTACTGAAGCACTAACAAAATATTTAGATCCATAAACCAAAAATAAAACACCAACAATTATAAGAGCTACAGAAATGATAAGCGAATATTCGCCCTGCTCCTCCACGTCAGAAAAATTTAATGAGCCTACTTTTACTTGATAGACCATAATTACAGTTAAAGAAATTAATGCAAAAACACCAAAGATCAAATTAAATTGAATGAGAAGTAAGCTCATTGCAATTAATACAAAAGCGATAATTATATTAATGGTAGCTTGATTAATTTGATTTTGATTAACTCCAGAGATTGGATATAATAAAGTTGTTGCTCCCATAATCAAAATTATATTTGCAATATTACTTCCGACAATATCACCTACTGCAATATCAGGGTGATTACTAATCACTGCCCTAACACAATTTGCAAGTTCAGGTAAAGATGTCCCAGCAGAAACAACTACAACACCAATTGCAAAAAGAGAAATTTTTAGTTTTTTTCCTAAACTAACAGAGCCCCTAACAACAAATTCAGCGCCACCTACCAACATGGCTAAACCAACTACAAGTATTATAAAATTCACGAAGACTAACTACCGTAAATATAATGTGGAAGCCACAAAGCAATTTGTGGAAAAATAATTATTAGAATTAGGCCAATTACTTGCAACACCATAAATTGCATCATACCAATATAAATATCTTTAAGGTCCCATTCAGGCACAACTCCCTTTAAAAAATATGCAGAGAGTGCAACGGGTGGTGAAAGCCAGGCCGTCTGCAAATTTACAGCAACTAAAATAGCAAACCAAATTAAATTAAATCCCAATCCTTCAACAAGAGGTAATATAATTGGAATAATAATTAACACTATGGGGACCCACTCCAATGGCCAGCCTAAAACAAAAATCATTGCCATAATAATAAAAAGAATAAAATATTTATTTACCTCTAATCCCAATAAAAAATCGGTGATCATCATCGGGGTACCCAATCTAGAAAAGACTGAACCAAAAAAATTAGATGCAGCAACTAGAACCATAATCAATGCCGTAATTTCTAGTGTTTTGATAAGTGATTCCTTTAACGTGTTGAATGTTAATTTTCGGTACGCCAAAGCTAAGATCAAAGCGCCGAAAGCTCCACATCCAGCTGCTTCTGTTGGAGTTGCTAATCCTAAAAGAATGCTTCCAAGGGCTGAGAATACCAGAGCCGCTGGCGGAACAAGACCCATAAAAAACTCGTAAACAATCACTGAGGTATTTTTTTCACGGTCCTCTTCCGGAATAGCTGGGCCAAGGGAAGGATTAAGATAACATCTGATAGTGGTGTAACCAGCATAAATTAAAGCAAGCATGATTCCAGGAATAATTGCGGCCGCAAATAAGTCAGTCACAGGAATTTCCATGATCGGTCCCATGACAACCAACATGATGCTTGGTGGAATAAGTATTCCTAATGTACCGCCTGCAGTTATCGTTCCAGCTGCCAATTTTACATCATAGCCAGACTTGTTCATTGATTTTGCAGCCATAATTCCAAGAATTGTAACAGAAGCGCCCACTATTCCCGTTGCTGCAGCAAAGATTATAGAAACAAAAAGTACGGCATAAAATAATGATCCTCGCACACGTGATAACATCATTTGTACCGCTGAAAACAATCGTTCCATCAGTCCCGCCTGCTCCATCATAATTCCCATAAAGACAAAAAGCGGAACAGCCGCCAATGTTTGTTCCGTCATAACCATGGAGAATTGCAGAGTCATCAGATAAAAAACAAGATGACCAAAACCTAAATAACCAAAAACAAAACCTAAAAAAATTAAGGTAAATGAAATTGGAAAACCAACAAAAATAGAAAACAGCATTACTGCTATCAAAACAATACCTAAAATTTCTGGACTAATAAACTCAGCTATCATTAGCCTAGCCACTTTCCTTTACGCATGGCGTAATAACTTTTCAGCAATTCTGAAATACCCTGAATGAGTAAAAAAACAATTCCGAACCAAAGGCATGATTTTACTGGCCAAAGATACGGCATCCAGGCTGTATCCATTCCTTTCTCTCCTCGTTGAATAGACTCAAAAACAAAAATTGTTGTCATATATAAAAAGAAAGTTAGTCCTGGAAAATAAAATAAAATATACAACCAAAAATCAATGAGGCCTTGGTTTTTAACTTTAAAATTACGGTATAAAAAATCAGCCCTAATATGTACACCACGTGATAAGGCATAGGCCGCTCCTAACATAAACATTCCACCATATAAAAAACGACTCATGTCGTAAGCCCACATGGTTGGTGCTAAAAAAAACTTTCTCGCTATAACTTCGTAAACCATGCACAAAAAAAGTGGGATAATGATCCAGGAAACTATTTTACCAATAAATAAGCTAAACTTATCTATATTGATAATAATTTTATATGTCATGGGTGACATATCATTCGGCTTTTTAAAAAATCCAGCCTTGCGTTCTGCAATCAGCTCGTCTTTCAAATCAAAATCTTGAATATTGTCCGGCATGAATTTTACAAATCATTTAAAGCGGGCATACGCCCGCTTTATTAAAAATTATACAACAGTCCTACTTAAGTGTAGCAGCATGCGCCATACCTAATTTTGCATTGGACATTTGTGCACCGCTCCAAAATGGAACTGCTATATCAGCAAATTCTGTCATTGAAGTATAAACTTCATTGAAGAACGCATTTTCTTCTGCATTTTTCAGAAGAGTCGCTTTTGCTGCAGCCATATACTCAGTAAAATAATCTGATGGTGTATCATGCAAGATTACTCCAGCTTCTTCAGTTAAAAATTTCAGAGCTTTACCGTTTTCGTAAATACGGTAGCTAAGAGATTTTATTAAAGAGGCGTTTGCAGCAACTTCCATTGCTTTTTTTTCATGGTCAGTTAACCCTCTGTAAACCTTACCATTTACATAAAGATCAGCGTTCACCACAACTTGGTGAAGACCTTGTAAATAATAATGCTTTAGAACTTTTTGAAAACCAAATACACTATCGGGTTTAGGGCAGCACCATTCAGCTGCATCGATTGTTCCAGCCTCAAGTGCAGGAAGAATATCCCCACCACCCATTGCTACAGAAGCCACTCCGATGTCTTTGTATGTTTGTCCTGGAATTCCCGGAGGAGTTCTGAAACGATATTTTCTGAAATCTTCCATACTGTTGATCGGTTCTTTGAACCAACCAAGAGCTTCCGGGCCAACTGGTTGCAACATGAAACCTTTAATGTCTCTGTTCATCTCGCCCCATAATCTGTCATATAGTTCTTTACCGCCACCGTACATAAACCAAGATATGAAAGCTATATTGTCAATACCAACACCACCCCCTGCTACTGGAGATCCAAATAACATTGCTGCAGGATGTTCTCCTGACCAATAGTGAGTCCAAGCAAATCCACAGTCAATCAAACCTTTGTCAACGGCATCCAGTGTTTCTTTGACACCAACAACTGTTCCTGCCGGCATAATTTCAAAATCCAAAGACCCACCTGTCAAATCTGTTACTGTTTGACCAAAGTCTTTAAGCATCACCACTTCATCAGCTTTTGCACTTATAACCGTTTGACACTTCAAAGTTTTTGCATTTGAAGAAACAGTCATAAAACCGAGAACAAATATAATACTTAAAATTAATGTAAAAAATTTACGCATTTTTTTCCTCCTATTAATTTAAGTTTAATTCATACCTATTAGTTGATATCTATCAAGTAAAACGTTTTACTGATCATAGTAATAAGTTCATAAAAGTAAGATAAAAAGTGTATATTTTTATATATTTTATAAATTTTGTAATTAGGTCAAAGAATTTATTTAATTTCTTTAAGTTGTTATCAAATAGTTTTAGACTGATTAAAAAAAATAAATATTTAATTTATTATGGAAAATTTTGATTATATTATTATTGGCGCAGGATCAGCTGGGTGTGTCTTAGCAAACAGATTAACAGCTAATCCTAAAATAAGCGTACTTTTGTTAGAAGCTGGTGGAAAAGATACAAACCCATGGATCCATATTCCTGGGGGGTATTTTAAAACTATGCACAACCCTAATACTGATTGGTGTTTTAAAACTGAAGTGGAAAAAGGTCTTGGTGACAGACAAATGAACTATCCAAGGGGCAAAACTCTAGGTGGTAGCTCATCTATTAATGGACTTTTATATATTCGGGGCCAATCACATGATTATGATTATTGGCGTCAACTTGGCAACGTGGGTTGGTCTTGGGATGATGTGTTACCATATTTTAAAAAATCAGAAAATAATCAAAAAGGAGAAAATGATTTTCATGGGGCATCAGGGCCTCTGTCGGTAGAAGATATGCGCATAAAAATGAAAGTCCTTGATACTTTTATTAATGCTGCTAGTGAATTTGGATACAAACATCAATCAGATTTTAATACAGGTGATAATGAAGGTATAGGATATTTTCAAGTTACACAAAAAAATGGTTTTAGATGTAGTGCAGCTGTAGGTTATTTAAATCCAATAAAAAATAGGAAAAATTTAAAAATAATTACTAAAGCCCACATAAAAAATATTGAATTTATAGATAAGAAAGCTGTAAGTGTTAATTATTGGCTGGACAATGAGTTAAAAAGTGCACAGTCTAATATTGAAATTATATTAAGTGCTGGATCTATTGGCTCTCCACACATACTTCAGGCATCAGGCATTGGACCTTCTGACTTATTAAAAGAAAACGGTGTTGATATAATTCATGAAAATAAGTCGATAGGTAAAAATTTACAAGATCATTTAATGTTGCGTCCTGTTTATAAGATTAAAAATTTAGAAACTTTAAATGAAGTATATCATAATCTTTATAAAAAAATGATGATTGGATTAAATTATTTTATTTTTAGAAAAGGTGCTTTAACTATGGGAGCTAGTCATTTATGTGGTTTTATAAAAAGTGATGAAAATTTAGAAACTCCTAATCTTCAATACCATGTATCTCCGATGAGTACTGATATTTTGGGCAAATCTACATTACATACATTCCCAGCTTTTACTCCTACCATTTGCAATATAAGACCAACAAGTAGAGGAAGTATTGAGCTTAATGGTAATGACACCAGAGAAGATCCAAAAATTTTTATGAATTATTTATCAACTCCTGAAGATCGAGAAATTGCTGGAAAAGCTATTAAAATTACTAGAAAAATTGTTATGGAATCAAAAGCCTTTGAGCCCTATGATCCAATTGAGCTTAGGCCTGGAATAGAAATCACTGACAATGATCAATTAGCTGATGCAGCAGGAAAATATGCTAACACTGTTTTTCATCCTGTAAGTACTTGTCGAATGGGAAATGATAAAGAGGCGGTCGTAAATGATAGATTAATTACTCATGGTTTAAAAAGTCTTAGAATTGTTGATGCTTCAGTAATGCCTTCTATTACTTCTGGAAATACAAATGCTCCTACAATAATGATAGCTGAAAAAGCTGCAGATATGATTATAGCTGATCAATAAAAAAGCCCACTTAAAAAAACAGACTTTTAGAATAATTTAATCAAATTTACTGAACTTGCATATCTGATGACACAATACCAGCAACTTCAACAGGAGCTTTCATAGCATCTCTTCTAAAGGGCTCTCCCAATTCTTGATTTAAAATAACTTCAATAAAAGTTGTGATCCCATTCATTTGTTCTACACAAGAAGTTTTTAACGCTTCTGTTAACTCTGCTTGTGTTGTAACTTTAATTCCCTTAAATCCACATGCGTCTGCAATTTTTGCATAGCTTAATTTTGGATCTAGTTCTGTACCAATAAAATTATTATCATACCATAGAGTTGTGTTTCTTTTTTCAGCACCCCATTGAAAATTCCTAAAAATGACCATAGTGATATTTGGCCATTCTTCTCGATTACAAGAAGTCATCTCACTCATACTAATGCCAAAAGCACCATCCCCAGAAAAACCAACAACAGGTGTATCGGGACAACCAATTTTAGCACCTAAAACAGAAGGAAAGCCATAACCACAAGGTCCAAATAAACCAGGGGCTAAATATTTTCTTCCCTTTTCAAAAGTTGGATAAGCATTCCCTATGGCGCAGTTATTTCCAATATCACTTGAAATAATGGCATCTTCAGGAAGGCCTGCTTGAATTGCTCGCCATGCCATGCGGGGTGACATTCTATTAGGATCTCTTTCTCTAGAATCTTTATTCCAACTAGTTCCTTCATCGTCCTCTTCATGATCTAAACTTGTTAATGTCTGTAACCAAGCTGATTTAGTTTGGTGCACAAGCGCTTTTCTCTCTTCACGTCCTTCATCACCTGCAGTTGAACTAAGTTGTTCTAATATTTGTTGCGCTACAAACTTTGCATCACCGCAAATTCCGACAGATATTTTTTTTGCTAATCCAATGCGGTCTGAATTCATATCTACTTGAATAATGCTTGCATCCTTAGGCCAGTAATCAATACCGTATCCTGGTAAGGTAGAAAATGGATTAAGACGTGTTCCTAAAGCAAGAACAACATCAGCTTTTGAAATAATTTCCATTGCTGCTTTAGATCCATTATAGCCTAAAGGCCCAACAGCCAAAGGATGTTTACCTGGAAAGCTATCATTATGCTGATAACCACAAGCAACGGGAGCATCTAATTTTTCAGCTATTTTTTTACAATCTTCAATTGCATCAGCCAAAATAACACCTGCGCCGGATAGAATTACAGGAAATTTTGCATTTGATAAAAATTCAGCAGCTTTTTTAATTGCATCAACACCGCCTGCCTGTCTTTCAATTCTTATAATTGAAGGTAACTCTATATCAACAACCTGAGTCCAAAAATCACGAGGAACATTTATTTGTGCAGGAGCAGATCCTCTGATAGATTTTTCAATTACACGGTTTAATACTTCCGCCATTCTCGAAGGATCGCGAACTTCTTCTTGATAGCAAACCATGTCTTTAAATAAATTCATTTGTTCAACTTCTTGAAATCCTCCCTGGCCAATAGTTTTATTTGCTGCTTGGGGAGTCACTAATAGCATAGGTGTATGATTCCAGTACGCAGTTTTTATAGGTGTAACGAGACCTGTGATACCTGGTCCATTTTGTGCAATACACATGGACATTTTACCGGTTGACCTCGTATAGCCATCAGCAATTAAACCACCGTTTGATTCGTGGGCAACATCCCAAAAAGTTATACCAGCTTTAGGAAATAAATCAGATATGGGCATAAATGCAGAACCTATAATTCCAAAGGAATGCTCAATTCCATGCATTTGTAAAACTTTTACAAAAGCCTCTTCAGTCGTCATTTTAGCCATCTTAATTTCTCCTATTTTGTAAGTTTTTTAATAATTTTTTTCTCATATATAGAGTTTAATCTCTTTAATTTCAAATTTCGATTATAATATTATATCTAAATTATCTACTTAAATTTATGGCTAAAATAACTAAACCAATTAAAGCTCCTCAAATTAATGATGATTTTCCAAATGAAAATATAAGTGTAAATTTAAAGGGACAAGAAATTATTAAACATATTGCAAAAACACTTCCTCCAAAACCAGGAGTGTATCAAATGGAAAATGAAAAAAATGAAATACTTTACATTGGTAAAGCAAAAAATTTAGCTAAAAGAGTTATTAATTATACTTCTTCAAACAATCTTACACGACGATTACAAAGAATGGTGAGTTTAACAAAACAGATGAATTTTTCAGTAACAAATACTGAAATAGAAGCTTTGCTTTTAGAATGTAACCTTATTAAAAGACACAAGCCTAGATTTAATATAATTTTACGAGATGATAAATCTTTTCCTTACATATTAATTAATAAAGAATATCAATATCCTCGTATTCAAAAATATCGAGGTGCAAAAAAATTTAAAGGTGATTATTATGGTCCTTTTGTATCTCCTTCTGTTGCTGATTATACTTTATTATCTTTGCAAAAAGCTTTTTTACTCAGAAGTTGCTCGGATACTGTGTTTAATAACAGAAAAAGGCCATGTTTGCTATATGATATAAAAAGATGTAGTGCTCCTTGTGTCAAATATATTTCTAAAAAAAAATATTTTGAATCTATTCAAGATGCTAAAAAATTTCTATCTGGAAATACAAAATTAATAGAATCAAAACTTAATAAATCGATGATACGAGCCAGCAAACAACAAATGTTTGAAGAAGCAGGAAGATTGCGTGACCGTATAAAATCTATCAATCAAATCCAAAAATATCAATCAGTATATGTTAAAGATATGCGTAACATAGACATTTTTGCAATTAAAATTTTAGATGGGAAAAGTTGTATTCATGGAAAATTTTATCGTAATGGAAGTAATTATGGAAACAAATCTTTTTTTCCAATTCATGAAAATAATTCTTTAGATATTGAAATTCTTGAATCCTTTCTTTATCAATTCTATTCAGACAAAGAAGTGCCTCCAAAAATTTTAATCAATCAAAACCCTCAATACTTTAAAGATGTTCAAAATATTTTAAACTCTAGAAGCAAAACAAAAACAAAAATATTACAACCTCAAACAGGAGAGAAATTTAAACATGTTCTTTTGGCTGAAAAAAATGCTACCGAAAATATTAAATTAAAAAAAGCTAGCATACAAAATCATCAACAAGCCTTAAAAAAATTACAAGAATTACTTAAACTTAGGATATTGCCTGAACGTATTGAAGCTTATGACAATAGTCATACTTTTGGAAAAGAATCCGTCGGTGTAATGATTGTGGCAGATAGTGAGGGGTTAAGTCCAAAAAACTATCGAAAATATAATATCAGATATGATCTAAAAATAAAAAATATTTCTAATTTTGATGATCATTATATGATGAAAGAAGTTTTAGATAGAAGATTTAAAATTAAAGAAAAAAATGAAAATATTTTTCCTGATGTTATGATTATTGATGGAGGAAGAGGGCAATTTAATACTGTTAAACAAATTCTAAATTTTAAAAATTTTGATAATGTTGAATTGATTAGTGTTTCTAAAGGTAAAGATAGAAATGCAGGTAGAGAAATTCTTCACTTAAAGGATAAAAATATAAATCTTCCACCTAGTGACCCTTTACTATTTTTTATTCAAAGAATTCGCGATGAAGCTCATCGATTTGCTATTACCGCACATAGATCACGAAGAGGTAAAAAAATATTAGAAAGTGTTTTTAATGAATTAACAGGAATCGGACCTAAAAGAAAAAAGTTGCTTATGACACATTTTGGCTCTGTAGAAAAAATTAAAAATGCTTTAAAAAAAGAATTGGAATCAGTCAAAGGAGTGCCAAAATCAATAATAAACAAAATTTATGATTTTTTTAATAGTCATTAAATTAAACTTAGGCTAAAAAATTACATTGATGAAATTAAATATCTCAAATCTTCTGACTCTTTCAAGAATTTTAGTCATACCTATAATAGTTGCTTGTATCTATCTAAAAAGTCCATGGGGTGGATGGATTGCTTTTATTTTATTTTGTATAGCTAGCATCACTGATTACTTTGATGGATATCTTGCAAGAATACGTAATGAAGTATCTAATCTTGGAACTTTTCTCGATCCTATTGCAGACAAGTTACTGGTTGCTTCTGTTATTTTAATATTAACCTCAAAAGAAGTAATTGCAGATTGGGAAACTATTCCAGCACTTATTATTCTTTTACGTGAAATTGCTGTTTCAGGATTAAGGGAGTATTTAGCTGGAATTAAAGTAAGTGTTCCTGTGTCCAAGATATCTAAACTAAAAACATCTCTTCAGTTGATTGCGCTGGCAATTTTAATATTAAGTGAAAGTGGTATTTCATTTATTCCTATTTTATTCATTGGTAAAATTGCTTTGTGGAGTGCTGGAATACTTACACTATATACAGGTTACGATTATTTAAAATCTGGATTAAAACATTTTTAATGAAACTTAAATATTTTGCTTGGATAAAAAACATTACTAATACTGATAGTGAAGAAATTAATGATTCATCAATATATAATGTTGATTCACTTAAAGCTTTCTTATGTGATAAGTATCCTAAACTAACTTCATATCTTATTGAAGATAATATTATTCGCATAGCTATAAATTTAGAATATACTAGTAAAAATGAAAAAATCTGCTCTAAAGATGAGATAGCTTTATTCCCACCTGTAAGTGGAGGTTAATGATAAAAATTCAAGAAAAAGATTTTGATTTAGAAGATGAGATAAAAGTTATTAAATTTAAACATAATAACATTGGAGCAGTTTCAACATTTATTGGATACGTGCGAAACATCAGTCATAAAAAAAAGGTTAAATTCATTGATTTAGAAGTATATCCTGAAATGGCTATCAAATCTCTTTGTAACATATGCGATCAAGCTAAAAAAAAATGGGAGCTCATTGATACATTAATTATTCATCGATTTGGCAAACTAAATGTTAATGAAAAAATAGTTTTAGTTGCAGCTTTTTCAATACATAGACAAGATAGTATTGCTGCATGCAATTTTATTATGGATTATTTAAAAAAAGAAGCTCCTTTTTGGAAAAAAGAGTTTTATAATAAAAATTACAGTTGGATATAATTAATTATAGTGATGAATTAACTAAACTTGTAAAATCATTCATTAAATCAAAACTAGTAGTATTGTTTCCTACTTTATAAGTTATGTTATCAATTGATTTAATTGGAGTAATCTCTGCAGCTGTTCCAGTTAAAAAAGCTTCATCATATTTATTAATCTCATTAGGTAGAATATGCCTTTCTAGTAAATTAAAACCTTTGTCTTTAACAAGTTTAATAACAGTTTGTCTTGTAATCCCATTTAAAAAACAATCTGGAATTGGAGTGTAAATATCTTTATCTTTAATAAAAAAAATATTAGCTCCTGTGCCTTCAGCAACATATCCTCGATAATCTAACATAAGAGCATCATTATAGCCTTTATCTTCTGCAAACTGTTTTGACATTGTACATATGATATACGGTCCGGAAGCTTTTGCTTCGTAAGGCGCGGTATCTGGCGCTGGTCTTTTCCAAGGAGAAGTAATAAGTTTTAATCCTGCCATTCTATCTTCTATTTTGAAATATGAAGACCAATCATCCCATGCTGCAATTGCAACATTAATATCTGCATTATTAGTTGATAGACCCATTTGTTGACTGCCTCTCCATACAACAGGTCTGATATAACAATCTTTATAATTCATTCTTTGTATTAAACTATCTTTAGCGACTGTAATTTCTTCTTGGTTATAAGGAATTTTTATACCAATAATTTCAGCTGATTTAAAAAGTCGAGCAGTATGTTCTTTTGATTTAAATATTTTTCCACCGTATGACCTTTCTCCCTCAAAAACAGCACTTGCATAATGAAGTCCCTGAGTAATAATATGAGAAGTAGCTTTTTGCCATTGGACAAAAGATCCATTCATCCAAATCCAACCTTCTCTATTATCAAATGCTTTAGTCATAATTTGTAGTTTTTTTAATATTTTAATGACAAGTGAGTACCAGTGATGCATAATTAAGTCAATATGACTGACCTAAATAAGTTATTAACTCCTTTGTTCTTGCGTGACGAAGAAATCCGCAAAATTATTGAATTAATATTCTTTTCTTATAGGGAATTTACTTCAGGTCCTGATGCAATATTAGATAAAATTAAATTTGGGCGAGCTCATCATCGTGTCATTTATTTTGTGGGTAAAAAAAAAATAATTACTATTCGAGATTTGCTTTCTATTCTTCAAATTACTAAACAAAGCCTATCACGTGTTCTCAATCAACTTGTAAAAGAAAAATATATTCTTATGTCAATAGGAGATGATAAAAGAACTAAAAATCTTTCTTTGGCACCCAAAGGAATTAAACTAGAAAATAAATTATCTCATATACAAATTATTAAGATTAAAGAAATTATAAAAAATGCTGATGAAAAAGATATTGATGGATTCAAAAAAATTTTATACGCTATGATTGACAAGAAAACTCAAAAAAAATTTAATGAACTTAATGCATGAAGTTTATGTCACATAGTATTTTAATTATTGATGATGATAAGAGGCTAAGAGAATTATTAGAAGAATATTTATCTGAAAAAAAATATAAAGTATATTTATGTGATGATTTTAATTCAGCAAAAGAAATTTTTGAATATTTTATTTTTGATTTAATTATTATTGATCGCATGATGCCATCAGGAGATGGTCTTAATTTAATTAATATCATTAAAGAAAAAACTAATACCCCAGTTATCCTTTTAACAGCCATGAGCGAGATAGAAAATAAAATTGAAGGATTGAAAGTGGGTGCAGATGATTATATATCAAAACCATTTGAACCTGAAGAACTATATTTAAGAATACAAAAATTATTAAATTTATTTAATGTTAATCAAGAAAAGAAAAGAAATATTGTATTTGGAGAATTTATTTTTAATTTAAATACCCTCCAATTAAAAAAAAATATCAATACTATTTATTTAACTGAAGGGGAAAATAAACTGTTATTAAAACTGATTAATAAAAAAAATGAAATTGTTTTACGCGAAGAATTAGCAGAACAAGATTATGATGAAAGCGAATTACGAAAAGTTGATGTACAGGTAACCAGACTTAGACAAAAAATCGAAATCAACCCCAAACAACCGCACCATATTAAAACAATTAGAGGTAAAGGTTATAAATTAATTTGTGATGAATTATGACATTTAAAAAACTAATTCCATCTTCTCTTTTAGGTCGTTCTTTAATAATTGTATTTATTCCAATTCTATCATTAGTTATATTAACAACTTTAGTTTTTTATCAAACTTCTTGGAACATAATTAGTAAAAGACTGACACAATCAGTTGTTGCAGATATCATTGTTGTTGTTAAGCTAATTGATCAAAATTTAAAATTTAAAGCAATTGAAATTGCTAAAAGTGACTTTAAAATGCTTGTTGAATATAAAGAAGACGCAAATTTAAGCTCTTTATCCTTTCGTTCTCAAAGAGGAATTTTATCTAAAAGATTGCGAGAAGCTTTAGAAGAGTTAAACAGACCTTTTTTTTATGATTTAAGTAATCTTGATAAAGGAGCAATAATTGCTCTGCAATTTAATAAAGATCTTTTGATTATTAATGTTGATAAGGATAGATTATATAGTGAATCTGCTTTTGTATTTCTTTTATGGATGTTTTTTGCTTCCTTTATTTTGTTAATCTTGGCATATTTCTTTATGAAAGGTCAGATTAGACCCTTAAAGAGATTAGCTATTATTGCTGAAACATTTGGAAGAGGTTTAGATGCTCCAGAATTAAAAGTTTCAGGTTCCTTAGAAATTAGACAAACAACTAATGCATTTAATCAAATGCGTACACGTATTAAAAGATTCTTAAAACAACGAACAGATATGCTTGCTGGTGTAAGTCATGACTTACGGACACCGTTAACTCGAATGAAATTGCAATTATCTTTAATGAAAGACGATGATACGAAAAAAGAATTAGAGCACGATATTAAAGAAATGACAGCAATGTTGAATAGTTATGTAAGTTTTGTAAGGGGTGAGGCTCCAGAAACAATCGAAAATATTAATTTAAACAATCTCATATACAATATTTGTCAATCAAACATTTCTTCAAAACATAAAATTACTGATAGATATCTTAAAAAAATTGATACCTCAGGTCGTCCACTTCAAATTAAACGAGCGATTCAAAATATCATTGATAATGCCAAAAGATATGCATCAAAGATTCATTTAGAGATTAATGCTAACGATGAAGAATGTTTTATCTCAATCTCTGATGATGGTCCCGGTATCCCTGAAAAAAACTATGAAGATGTATTTAAACCTTTTTTTACCCTCGATCCCTCTCGCAATAAATTAAAAGGAGAAAGTGGGTTAGGCATGACTATAGCGCGTGACATCATTCGTTCTCATGGTGGTGAAATTAAACTTTCTAATTCGGAAATGGGTGGTCTTAAAACCACAATTAATCTTCCTTTATAATTAATACAATCGTTTACCATTTTTAATTTTTAATTCAGGAGAAACTAACACTGGTTCATTATTTTCATCAGGAAAGCCAAGAACTAAAACCTCAGAAATTAAATTTCCTATTTGTTTTGGATGAAAATTAACTACTGCTACTATCTGCTTATTAATTAAATCTGTACAATTATAATTTTTTTTTAATTGTGCAGAACTTTTTTTTATTCCAATATTTGTACCAAAATCGATTGTTAAAATAATTGAGGGTTGTTTTAAATTATTATTTTCTTCAGCAGATAATATTGTGCCAACGCAAATCTCAATTTTTAAAAAATCTGCATAAGAAATTAAAGTCATATTTAATTAATAAATTTTAAAATTTTACCTGCTTGATCTAAATAATTATCTAAAGATTTCATAGTTTTTTCTAAAGAAGGGCTATCATCTTTTATCCAGACAAGAAAACTAGAGATATAAATAATAAATATACCCTTAATTTTCATTTGTCCGATTATGCCTGTGCTTGAGATTTTAGTAAATTTAAACATTAAAACAATACTATCTAATAAATTAGGAAGTAAAAATATTAATTCCTGAGGTTTTTTTTTAAATGAATTAAATATTGATATAATTCCTTTTCGGTTAGATTGCAGTATATCAAATCGTATCATAAGTATTTCAAAAATCATATCTTTTTGATTACTATTTTCTAAACTCTTAGCTTGTAAAGATAAATTATAATCAAAATAATTATTGAGGATTTTAAGTAATTCTTGTTTGCTCTTGATTAATTCATCAAACGATCTAATTTTAGATTTATTTTTAACTTCGGATAAAGATAAAATATGCCATGATTTTTTTTTTAATATATCTAATGTAATTACAGCAATTTTTTTATATACTTTGTTCACAAAAACTATTTTCCTAACTTGTTTGCACGCAAGTAAGCTGCTTTTACAACTTTTTTAAATGTATTATGAAGAATTTTTTTATTTTTAAATTGATTTATTCCTGCTTCCGTTGTCCCTCCTTTAATTGCTATTTTATTTGCGAGAATTCTGGCTGAATCTTTTTCATTATACAATAAATTAATTGTGCCAAAAAAAGTTTGGTGCACAAGTTTTTTAGTAACATTTTTTCCTAAACCAAGTTGTAAAGCTGCTTTTTCAAAGGCATCAATTAATAAAAAAATATAACCAGGGCCACTTCCAGAAATAGCTGTTACTTTATTCATTTCTAACTCATTTTTCAACCATAGAGTTTTTCCAACCTTAGTAAATAAAAATTCTATTTTATTTTTATTTATTTTTGATACATTTTTATTAGCAATTAAACATGACATTCCTTGATTGATCATCGCAGGCATATTTGGCATTACACGAATAAATTGGTTAGGTAATGGTAAATATTTATTAAAAAAACTAATTTTTTTTCCAGCAATAATGCTTACGAAAATATTTTTTTTCTTATATTTATTTTTACTAAAATTTTTTAAAACTTGTTCTGATATTTGAGGTTTGATTGCGAAGATAATAATATCAAACAAAGTAAAATCGTCTAAATATTCTAATGATTTAAAAGCTTTGACTTGACTATCAAAGTGATTATTAATTCTTTTATATTGATTGGGATCGATAACAACAAATGAATAATTTGTTTTTAAGGTCCAAGCTTTTAATAAAGCAGATCCCATATGACCACAACCAACTAACAAAATTTTATTCATCACTAATGAATAAAATATAACTCACAAATGTAAAGTTATTAGGCTTGACCTATTGTATCAAAAGTGCTCAAACTTAATGCCTTGCTTGGATCACTATTTTCAAACAGAACAAGTTGAAATGCTGGATAATACTTTTCACATTCACAAATAGCAATATCAACTAAATTTTCTAATTGGTGATGTAACATCTCATTTTCAGCCAACGAAAGTACAGTATGTCTATAGGCAGGAATGCCATTTTTTGAGGTAATGTCAAAGTGACCTATCCATAATTTTTCATTAATTAATGCTAAAAGCTTGTGAGCATATACCATTTGATTTTGAGGAAATTTAAGATCAAAAGTAATAGTAAAACTAATAGCTTTTATTTGTTCAGACCATGTAAAATATAATCTGTATTGACACCACTGAGAAGAAATTTCAGCTACTAATTCATAGTCATCAGCTCTACTAAACGTCCATTTTTTTGCATGAATAACATCTTCAACTACATCTATAGGATTTAAACTTACGTTTTCTGTATCCATACCTTATCTAGTGTTTTATTTATTAAATATACTAGATATAGTTTTACTAAAAATTATTAGCGTTTAGCAAGGAAATTAAAGGCTTTTTTAAAATATTTGTGAATAAACCCTATTTTTTAACCTTTTTTCTTATTGATGATTTTTTTTTCTTAGTAGTAGTTTTTGTATTTCTTGCTGAACTTTTGTTCTTTAATTTTTCATTTTCAGCTAATAATTTTTGAACAAGTTTTTTTAAAACTTCAAATTCATCCCTTTTTACAAGATTCATTTTATTTATAACTTTATTAACTCTTAGGATCACAATAGTTTCTACTTCTTTACGTAGGCTAGAAAAAGTGCTCATTGCATCAACAGCCATTTTTGATAAGTCAGATAAAATTTTTGATTTATTAACCATGATAATAGTAATAGTTTAAGCTAATATAATGATTTTAACACAACCTTCAATAGATCCTGTTATTTTTTCTTTTGGTTTTCTTGAAATACGTTGGTATGGATTGGCTTATATAGCTGCTTTTTTAATATCTGTATATTTGATAAAATATTTTAATAATAAATTAAAATCTTCTTTTAAAAATAAGCTAATTGATGATTTTTTTATTTGGTCAATCTTAGGTGTCATAATTGGTGGCCGTATAGGATATGTTCTTATTTACCAATTAGATAGTTTCTTATTTAATCCGATATATATAATATATATTTGGAAAGGGGGAATGTCATTTCATGGTGGTCTAATTGGAATAATTATTAGTATTTTTTTATTTTCAAAAAAAAATAATATCCAATTCTTTTCTTTAGCAGATCTTATTTCTCTTGTAGCGCCTATTGGATTATTTTTTGGTCGAATTGCAAATTTTATTAATGTAGAATTAATTGGAAGAGTTACCGATTTTCCTTTTGCTATAATTTATCCAACCATAGATAATCTTCCCAGGCATCCATCTCAATTATACGAGGCTTTTTTGGAAGGAATAATATTGTTTATTATATTATTAATTATTTTTTTTAAAAGTTATTCAATTGATAAATATGGTCAATTATCAGGTTTTTTTTTATTTTTTTATGGAATTTTTAGATTCTCAATTGAGTTTCTAAGAGAACCCGATCAACATATCGGTTTATTTTTAAATTTTTTATCTATGGGTCAATTACTATCCATTCCTCTAATATTTATTGGTATAATAATTTTATGGAAAAAAAAATCTTATGTTTGAAAGAAAAACGATTGATAAAATAACTAAGATTAATCAACCTATAACAGTAGAAAAATATATAAAGTTATGTCTCTACAGCAAATATGGATATTATAATAATTCAAAAATAATTGGTAAAGCAGGTGATTTTATAACTGCTCCCGAAATATCACAATTATTTGGTGAAATAATAGGTTTGTTTTTTTTATCATTTTGGAAAAATAAAATTAATCAACCTTTTAATTTAGTTGAATTAGGTCCTGGTAGAGGCACGCTATTAATAGATATTCTAAATATAGCTAAAAATTTTTCTGAGTTTAATAAATCAGTTACAATTAATTTAATTGAAAAAAACAATGAATTAATAAAAGAACAAAAAAATAATCTAGTAAAATTTAATTTTGATTTTCTTAATATAAATTGGTTTGATAACTTTCATCCTTCTAATAATAAACCTACTATTATTTATGCTAATGAATTTTTGGATTGTTTACCAATTAGGCAATTTTATATAAAAAATAACCTTTGGTATGAAAAGATGATTATTTTTAATCAAACAGATCAATGTTTTCAATTTAAAGATACTGTAACAACAGATGTAAAAACTTTAAAAAAAATAAATTATTATAAACCTAAAGAAGTTTTGGAGATATCAAAATTAAGAGAAAATTATTTTATGAAAATTTGTAAACACATTAATATTGTTAGAGGCATGATAATCATCATAGATTATGGATATTTTGATAGACCTAATCATTTCACTCTTCAGTCTTTATATAATAATAAAAAATCAAATGTATTAGATAATCCAGGTTTACAAGATATTACATCTTTAATAGATTTTAACCAATTAATTATTATAGCAAAATCTAACAATCTTAAAGTTGATGTTTTTTCCACGCAACGTGAATTTTTTTTAAGTCATGGAATAAAACAGCGTGCAAAAAGAATTATGTTAAAATCAACTCAGAAACAAAAAAATATTATAAGAAAAGGATTAGAAAGATTAATAGATAAAAATAAAATGGGATCTTTATTTAAAGTATTAGTGGTATCAAAATCATATGACAATTAATTATTATACTGCTACAACATTTATTAATCCAAAAATTTCTTATGGTTTTTTTACACGAAAGGATGGTTTTTCTTTTAATAATTATACTTCTTTAAATTGTAGTTATAGCTCAGGTGATCAATACATAGCAGTCAAAAAAAATATCGAACAAGCACAAAGAAAATTACACCTAGAAATAAAAAATTTAAAACTTATCAATCAGATTCACTCAAATAAAGTTATAATAATAAATGAAAAAAACTTCAAAAAAAAATTTGAAGCTGATGGAATGATTACCCAAGATAAAAATATAAGTATAGCTGTGTTAACTGCTGACTGTTGTCCTATTTTTCTTTTTGATGAAGAAGCATCGTTTATCTCTTGTTTGCATGCCGGATGGAAGGGATGTTATATTAATATTGTTGAAAACGCATTAAAAAAAATAAAACATATTCAACCTAGCACAAAAAAAATAAATGCTATTATTGGTCCATGTTTAAATAAAATTAATTTTGAAGTAAATAATGATTTAAAAGAAAAATTCATTAAAAAAGTATCTTCTTATGAAAATTTTTTTGTTGCTAAAAAACAAAACAATAAATTTTTATTTGATATGCAGGGATTAATTAAATTCCAACTTTTAAAAAATGATATAACAAATACAGAAAGTATTGAATTAGACACCTACTCTAATAAAGAACTATTTTTTAGTCACCGTAGATCAACACATGATAATAAAATACCTACAGGTAGAATGATTAATATTATAGGATTTAACAAATAAGCTAGTAGATTAATTTTTTAGTCTTGATCTATTAATTTTCTTGTATAATGAGAAGAGAACTAAAAAGATGAAAATTCTTTCCTGCAATAGTAACAAAGTGCTTGCAGAAGCAATATGTTCTTATATTGGCGTTAATTTATCAGATGCCACTATTAAAAAATTTGCAGATGGTGAAGCTTTTGTAAAAATTAATGAAAATATTCGAGGAGAAGATCTTTATATAATCCAATCAACTTCCCCTCCTGTAAATGATAATTTAATGGAACTACTAATTGCTATAGATGCTGCGAGACGTGCATCAGCTAAAAGAATAACCGCAGTAATTCCTTACTTTGGTTATGCCCGTCAAGATAGAAAAGATGAGGGTAGAACATCAATTTCAGCAAAATTAATTGCAAACTTAATAACTTCTGCAGGTGCTAATAGAGTAGTTACAACTGATTTACACGCAGGTCAAATACAAGGTTTCTTTGATATTCCCCTTGATAATCTATTTTCTGTAAATGAGTTAATTAAAGATATGAAAAAAATTACAGATAAAAGAAGTGAGCTTGCTATAGTATCTCCTGATGTTGGAGGTGTGGTTAGAGCTCGTGCGTTTGCAAAAAGAATAAATGCTTCCTTAGTTATTATTGACAAAAGAAGAGAAAAAGCAGGAGAATCTGAAGTTATGAATATAATTGGTGCTGTAAAAAACAAAACATGTATTTTACTAGATGACATAGCTGATTCAGCTGGCACTCTATGTAATGCTGCTAAAGCTTTAAAAAACAATGGGGCAAAAGATATATATTCTTATATCGTTCACGGCGTCTTATCTGGAAATGCGCTAGAGAAAATTAAAGATTCAGATATTAAAGAATTAATATTAACTGACAGCATTCAAGCCTCAGAATCTATAAAAAACATAAAAAATATTAGACATATTAGTATTGCTCCTTTAATGGGTGAAGCGATTAAACGGATCAATAGTGACTCTTCTGTTTCGGCTCTATTTGATTAGTTAATTATAAGAAATATGCTAAATTATAAAGTAACTTATAGGTCAAAGGATAGTGGGTCAACCAAGTCTCTTTTAAATAAAGGAATGGTTCCAGGTATTATTTATGGAAAAAACACTGATCCAACCAAGATTGCATTTGAAGACAAGGTACTTCAAAAATTAATGTATTCTGGGGGCTTTTATTCAAAAATTATTGAACTAGATATTGATGGAAAAAAAGAAAAGGTTTTGCCCAAGGAATTACAATACCATCCAGTAACGGATAAACTTATACACTTTGATTTTCTACGTGTACAAGATGATACAAAAGTTACAGTTGAAGTAGAAGTGGTGTTTCTTAACCGTGACAATTGCCCAGGATTAAAAAAAGGGGGCGTTTTAAATTTAGTTCGTCGATTAGTTGAACTTAGTTGTAATGCCAATAATATTCCTGAAAAATTACAATTTGATCTTATTTCATCTGATATTGGTGATGCCATTAAAATTAGTAGTATTGAATTACCTGATGGAGTTCAACCGACAATAACGGATAGAGATTTTGTTGTAGCAACTCTTGTTCCACCAACTGTTGAAGTAGAAGAAACTGAAGAAGAAGATTCTGAAACTGAAGGTGAAGATGAAAAAACTGATGGCGATACACAAGAAACAACTGAGGATAAAAAAGAAGGCTCTCTTGAAGATAAAAAAGAGAGATCAACAGGGGAATCTGCTGAAGATAAGTCTAAATAAGAAGACAACTTTACTTTCACAATTTATATAAACACTATGTGGTTTTTATGTGGTTTAGGGAATCCAGACAAAAAATATAAATTTACACGTCATAATTTAGGATTTAATATTTTAGATTCAATCATTGAAAAAAATAACTGCATATTAGTTAAAAAAGATAAAAACAAAGAGCTTTTCAAAGGTAAAATTGGCATTCATAGTTGTTTGTTTTGCAAACCTTTAAATTACATGAATTTGTCTGGGCCTATTATTAGAGAATTAATTAATTTTTACAAAATCCCTGAATCAAAAATTATTATTATTCATGATGATTTAGATTTAGCCTTAGGTAAAATAAAAATTAAAACAGGTGGAGGCAATGGTGGTCATAATGGCTTACGAAGTATAGATAAAAATATAGGAAAAAATTATAAAAGATTAAGAATAGGGATTGATCATCCTGGCTCAAAAGAATTAGTATCCACATATGTGCTGGATAAATTTACACGCGAGGATAGAAAAATAATTGATTATAAAATCAATTTATTAACAAAATACTTTTCATTAATTTTTGAGGATGATGGTTTGTTGTTAACAAAAATAGCATCTTAAGGATATATTACCTATGGGGTTTAAATGTGGAATTGTTGGTCTTCCAAATGTTGGGAAGTCTACACTATTTAATGCTTTAACAGAATCAAACAAAGCAGAAGCTGCAAATTATCCATTTGCTACTATTGAATCAAACATAGGACGCGTAGCAGTTCCAGATGAAAGATTAAACAAAATTTCTAGTATAGGAAAAAGTGAAAAAATTATACCAACTTATATTGATTTTGTTGATATTGCTGGACTTGTTAAAGGTGCATCAACTGGAGAAGGTTTAGGAAATAAATTCTTAGGACATATAAGAGAAGTTGATGCCATAGCTCATGTAGTACGCTGTTTTGAAGATGATAATATTACTCATGTTTCATCATCAATCAATCCTATGGCTGACATTGATACAATTAATACTGAACTAAAATTGGCTGATCTAGAAACTCTCCAAAATAAATCCAATTCTGTAGAAAAAAAAGCTAAGCATGGTGATAAAGAAATAAATAATCAGATAGAGTTAATTTTACTTCTGCAAGAAAAATTAAATAATGATGAAAGTATTAATATTACTGATTTAAATAACGATGATCTTTTTTTTTATAATTCTTTAAATTTAATCTCTTCAAAACCAATATTATATATTTGTAATGTAGATGAAAAATCTATTTTAAATGGAAATCACTTCTCAGAACTAGTTAAAAATAGAGCAATAAAAGAAAATAATGATATGGTAATTGTGTCAGCAGCTATAGAATCACAAATAGCTGAATTTAAAAATATAGAAGATAAATTAGAACTTCTTAAAGATTTGGGACTTACTGAAACAACTCTTAAAAAAGTAATTAATGCGGGTTATTCAATATTAGATTTAATTACCTTCTTTACCTGTGGCCCCAAAGAAACTAGAGCATGGACAATAACTAAAAACACAACTGCTCCTAAAGCGGCAGGTAAAATCCATACAGATTTTGAAAGAGGTTTTATAAGAGCAGAAACAATAGCTTATAAAGATTTTATTGAACTTGGAGGAGAATCAGCAAGTAGGGAAACAGGGAAATTAAAACAAGAAGGAAAAGAATATATTGTAAAAGACGGTGATGTAATGAATTTCTTATTTAACGTTTAATGCACATTTTTCCATAAACGATTTTTTGCAAAAAAAACAATAAATCCCAGTATTATAAAAAATAAAACTACCTTAATTCCTAAATTTTTTCTTACTTCTAGTTCAGGCTCAGCAGACCATACAAGAAATGTCGTGACATCTTTTGCTAATTGAGGAAGTGTATTTTCAGTGCCGTCATCATAGTCAACATAATCTTCATCTAATGGTTGTGCCATTGCAATTTGATTTCCTTCTTTCCATTGATTATAATACATACCTTCGCCGATATCGAAATCTTCTGGTGGTTCTTTATAACCAAGCAAAAGATTATAAATATAGTTGTACCCATGTTTTTTTGCCTTAGTAATAACTGAAAGATCTGGGGGGTAAGAGCCATTATTATTTAATCTTGCTTCTTGCTCATTAGAAAAGGGCGAAACAAAATGATCTGATGGTCTTGCTGAACGTTCAAACATTTCTCCCTCATCATTTGGACCATCCAAAACAGTATATTCAGCAGCAATAGCTTTGACTTCATCTGCTGAAAAACCAATATCTATCAAATCTCTATAATAAAGAAGTTTCATCGAATGACATCCTGCACACACTTCTCTATAAACTTTATACCCTCTTTGAATAGAAGCTCTGTCAAAAGTACCAGATATGCCATCAAAAGACCATTGATGTTTAGGCATTTCATTATAGTTGCCTGAAGCAAAAATATTAATATTTGGAAATAAAAAAAGTAAAGTAAATAATATAACTTTCATATTAATTAGTTTCTTTTTTATATTCAGATTTTGTTAAATTTATATCTGAATAAATATCACTAATACTTGCTGGCATTTGTTTTGGTTTTTCAATTTTTCCTACAAGAGGTGTTAGAATCAATAAAAAGCTAAAATAATAAACAAGTCCTATTCTTGCAATTAACAAGTATGTGCCTTCTGCAGGTTTCATTCCTACATAACCAAGTATAAAAAAGTTCACAAAAAATAACATCATAAACCATTTATATATTGGTCTATAATTGCAACTTCTAGTCTTGGAAGTATCTAGCCAAGGTAAAACAAATAATATTAGAATGGCAGCAAACATTAATGTAACTCCCCCCAATTTATCAGGAATAGCACGAAGAATCGCATAAAATGGAGCTAAATACCAGTTTGCAACAATATGTGAAGGAGTAACCATTGGATTAGCAGGAATATAATTATCAACTTCTGCCATTAGATTCGGTCCAAAAAATATTACAATGGAAATAATTACACCTAAAACACAAACCGCTAACGTATCTTTAATAATCATATAAGGGAAAAAGCTAACCGTATCTTTTTTAGATTTTATATCAATACCAACAGGATTATTTGATCCATGAACATGAACAGCCACAACATGCAAACCCACAACACCAAGAATAACAAAAGGTAAAACATAGTGCAGAGCAAAAAAACGATTAAGAGTTGCGTTACCAACATTATAATCTCCCAATATCCATGTTTTTAATCCTTCACCGATAACAGGAATAGCACTAAATAAATTCGTAATAACTGTAGCTCCCCAATAGGACATTTGACCCCAAGGAAGAGTATATCCAAGAAAGGATGTTGCCATCATTAAAAGATAAATAAATACACCAAGGATCCAATTTAATTCTCTTGGGTACTTATAAGAACCATAATACATGCTCCTTATCATATGAATATATACTGCAATAAAAAAGAATGCTGCTCCATTAGAATGTAAGTATCGAAGAAACCAACCATAACTAACATCTCTCATAATACGTTCTACACTCTCAAAAGCCAAATCAGTATGGGGAGTATAATTCATAGCTAAAAAAACACCGCTAATAATTAAAACAACTAATAATATTGTCGCTAAGGCACCAAAACTCCAAAAATAGTTGCAATTTTTGGGCATTGGATAATCTTTATATTCTTTTTCAATATAAGAAACGATAGGCAAACGAAATTCTATCCAATTTAAGAAAGAATTTTTATATTTTTTAGGTTCAGAAGATCCGCTCATGATTATCCTATTTTAATTTTGGTATCACTTAAAAATCTATAAGGTGGTACATCTAAATTATTAGGAGCAGGACCTTTTCTTATTCTTCCAGAAGAGTCATAGTGTGAACCATGACAGGGGCAGAACCATCCATTGTATTCTCCTTTAGTATCTGCTATCTTTTGTCCCAATGGAACGCATCCTAAATGTGTGCAAATACCAACAAGAATTAACCATTCTTCTTTTTGAACACGGTCAAAGTCTTCCACAGGATCTCGTAATTCATTAATCTTGACGTTTCTAGCTTCTTGAATTTCGTTTTTTGTTCTTTTTCTAATAAATACCGGTTTTCCTCTCCATTTAACTGTTATACTATGTCCTTCGGCAATGCCCCCTATATCCACTTCGGTAGATCCAAGTGCTAATGTATCTTCTGCTGGATTCATGCTTTTTAAAAATGGCCAAATAAATGCTGCTGTTCCAATAGTACCCAACGTAACTGTACTTAATTGAAGGAAATCACGCCTTTTAATATTTGATTTTTCTGTCATAAATGATGAATTCTTATAACGTAAATACTAAAAAAAATATCTATTTATTATGTGCCAGCGTGACGCAAGTTAAATAATACTATAATAATATTTTAATGCGCATAGCTCTCTTTGAACCTGATATTCCTCAAAACACTGGTAATATTTTTCGCTTAGGAGCATGTCTTGGAATAGAAGTCGATATCATAGAACCCACAGGGTATGTATTTAATGATAAAAGACTTAAAAGATCATCAATGGATTATTTTGATCATATTAAATATAAAAGACATCTTGATTGGGATGCTTTTTATAATTGGTTAAAAAATAAAAATTATAGATTAGTTCTTCTAACAACTAAATCATCCAAAAAATATTCTAAGTATTCTTTTCAAAATAATGATATTTTACTTTTTGGTCGCGAAAGTGCAGGAGTACCCAAATTTGTTCACGATATAGCTCATGAAAAGCTTACAATTCCAATGAAAAAAGGACTTCGTTCTATTAATGTTAGTAGTGCTGTTGCACTTGTAGTGGGGGAAGCTTGTCGCCAATTAAATTTATTGTAACTGACCCATTTTACCATTTTGATAATTTAGCATTGCTTTTTTCATTTCTACCTCTGTGCTCGTAACAAAAGGACCATACCTTACAACAGGTTCATTAAATGCTTTACCAGCTAATACAAGATAAGAGCCACTTGTTGATATAGATGTTAATTTTATTTCATCACTTGATTGATCAAAATAAACCATCTGTCCTTTAGAGGCGATTATATTGTCATCAGAAAATTGTAACTCCCCCTCTATTATATAGACCATAGTTATTTGATCTTTTGAAATATCTAACTCTACTTCTCCTGATGCCGAAAATTGTACATCAAAAATAGAAACGGGTGAATAAGTTTGGACAGTAGATTTGACCCCCTTGACTTCACCAACTAATACTTTAATTTCTAAATTTTCATTTTCTTTAATGATAGGAATATTATTTTTTTTAACATGTTGATACCATGGCTTTACCTGTTTATCTTTTTTTGGTAAGTTCACCCAAATTTGTAATCCTTGCATAATGCCGCCACTCTTTTTGAATTTTTCCGTAACTAATTCAGAGTGTATTAAACCTGATCCTGTTGTCATCCACTGTATGTCACCTGTTTCAATAGCCGCTTGACCACCCCAAGAGTCTTTATGCTCTACTTCGCCACCTAACAAATAAGTTATAGCTTCAAAACCACAATGAGGATGAGCAGGCACTCCTGTTGCACCTCCAGGTTCATAATTAATTGGTCCAAAATGATCAAATAATAAAAAAGGATCGCACTCTCTCATTTCAGGAACTGGGAATGCTCTTGTTACAGGTATTCCATCCCCTTCAAAAGTTTTAATGCAGTCTTTAATCTCTATTAATTTTCTTGGCATAACAATTTTATATGGTTTAAATTTAGTTAATTTCAATATCAAATAAAACTATAAAAAATGTTTGTATATATTTTATTTACAATCAGTAGATGTATTAATTTAAGTGATGTTGTTCCTACTGGAAAAGTAGAAGAAGTAGAGTCAGTTTTTTTTACACACGCAAAATGGATGGATGAATTTTATTCTACAGATAACGGATGGGAACGACATTTAATTAGTTTTTTTTTACAAAAACACCTCAATTCAATGATCCAACTGATCCCAGCAAAGGCGATACTGGGAAAATTTTTTATTTACAATAAATGAAAGATTTAAATCATTAGAAAGCCTAATGAGACACGTAGAAAATGCTAAAAAAAACAAATATTTTTCAAAGTTTGGAGAAATACTTACAACTTATGGCAAAGTAGCTTCTGCTGGTGGAATGATTATTGCATCTATTAGATAAATTTTTTTAGAAAGTGAGTTAATTTTATTAACTCTTTTTTTGTTCATTTATTTCATTAATAGTTCAATTTTATTTAAACATTTTTTTAGCCCAAGATCGTACTTGGTTTGAATAAAATGATTTTTTATTAATTCTATCCAGTATCTTTTCTCCATATTATTCTTTTTATTAAAAAAAGAATTTGAAGGAAAAGAAGTATTAAACATTTTTAAAATTTCTTGACGCAATAAATCATTAGATAAATAGTTAAAAGATTCATTAAAATATTTTTTAAGAGTTTCATCATAACCTTTGATTATTTTGGGTTTTTCAAATATTCCTAAAAAACGATAATATCTAAAAATACGTAAAAAATCTTCTTGAATACGTTTGTCAATATTCCCAATAAATTTTAATTTACTTTCAACTATATCGCGTTGCCCATTAAAAAAATCTTTTAAAATTCCATCGCTCGATAAATACATTGCATTAATAGAAAAATCCCTTCTCTTAGCATCCTTCTTCCAATCATTAGTAAAAATAATACTAGTATGACGACCTCTTTGCTTAATATCTTCTCGCAAAGTTGTAATTTGAAATTTTTTATTCTCAACAATTGCAATAATAGATCCGTACTTATAGGCAAAATTTTTATATTCAATTTTATGCTTATTTAAAATTTTAATAATTTCATCTGGTAGAAAATTTGTAGCAACATCTATATCTTTTGTTTCTTTTCCCAATAGTGCATCCCTAATACACCCTCCTACCAATTGCACTTCTTTCGATTCATTTGCAAAGATATCAAAAAATCTTTTAATGGAATATTTATTCAATAAATTAGCTACAGTATAATTATTCATTATTGTAATTTTTTTTTAATTTGCTTTATATAATTAATAAATTATGTCTCTTTTTAATGAAAATCCTAAATCAATTTTTACTAATATAAAAGAATTATTAAAACTCGGCTCATCAAATAGACATCATGCTTTTCACACACCTGTTTTTTCTAATAAAAATCAAAATAATTCGGTAGATTCCCGTGTAGTAGTGCTTCGCAAATTTGACAAAGATAATTTAAAACTAAATTTTTCTACAGATTTTCGTTCATCAAAAATAATAAATTTAAAAAGAAATAATAATTCTTCTTTTGTTTTTTATGATTTTAAGCTTAAAATACAACTTCGTATTAAAACTCTTTCAATTATTAATAATAAAAATGATATATCAAAAAATGCTTGGAAACTAACGCGTTTATCTAGCCGTAAATGTTATTTAACTGAAAAAGCACCGAGTTCAGTAACAACATTGCCAAATGACGGTATTCCTGAATATTTGAAAGGGATAGATCCTTCTCATGAAGAAAGTGAAAAAGGCTATAATAACTTTACTGTTATTGAGAATGAAATACAATGTATTGATTGGTTATATTTAGCTGCTTCTGGTCATCGAAGATTAAAAATTGATTTTAAAAATTCTGAACCTTTATTTGAATGGATTATTCCTTAATACAAAATAAAATTATCAATTATACGAATCTCACCAACATAAAAAGCTAAAAATAAACGAGCTTTTTTATTTTTAGAAGTAGGCAATAAATTTATTTCATCTCTAATTTCCAAATAATCAATTCTTTCAATATTAATTTTATTTAATTCCTCTTTTAAGTTTTTTAAAATTTTTACATCTATTCTTTTTTTTAATTCTAAAATACTATTCAATATTTTACTAGCAGCTTTATCTAAAATTTTTTCTTGGGAGGGTATGAGGTTTGTGTATCTTGAAGAAAAACTCATTCCATTCGACATTCTAACTGAATTACAAGGATGAATTATAATAGGCAATTTATTCTTTTCAATAATTTTGCGAATAAGTTTTAATTGTTGAAAATCTTTTTCTCCAAAAAAAACGTGATTGGGCTTTACAATATCAAATAGTGATTTAACAACTGTGGTAACTCCATCAAAATGTCCTGGTCGAAATTTATCACACAAAATATTTCTATAATCAAATATTGATTTCTGACTTTTTATTTCATCAGGATATAATTCTACAATTTGAGGAAAATATAATGCATCACATTTTTTTTGTTTTAATAGATCAATATCTAAGTCTCTATTTTGAGGATACAGCTTAAAGTCTTTATATTCATTAAATTGAGTTGGATTGACAAAAATAGTCACAAGAGAGAAACAATGATTTTTTTTAGATTTTTCTAAAAGAGATAAGTGACCTTCATGAATACCTCCCATTGTAGGAATAAGTCCAATTTTATGACCTTTTTCTCTTATATTAACTAAAAAACCATCAAGTTTTTTTTTATTTTCTAAAATTTTCATTTATATTCTACTAATTATTTGACTTATACATCATCAATTCGTAATAGAGATTTTTTTTAAACAGGATATATGAAAAGAACTTATCAACCAAGTAACGTAGTTCGAAAAAGACGTCATGGTTTTCGTGCGCGAATGGCATCAAAAGCTGGAAGACAAATTATTAATCGTCGAAGAGCTAAAGGAAGAGCCCAGCTAAGTACTTAATATTGGCCTTATGGCCCAATCCATAATCACAATTAAAAAACGTTCCACATATCTTTATGTAAAAAATAATGGAAAGTTTATTAGTACTAAATCTTTTAATATACAAATACTTCAACAGAGTGACTTAAATAATGAAATTGCCATTGGATATACAGCTACAAAACGTTTGGGGAATGCAGTTACTAGAAATAGGGCAAAACGTAGAATGAAAGAGTTAGCAAGAAAAGTTATTACAAAATATGGTAAAATAAATTCTTATTATGTGTTAATAGCAAAAAATTCAATATTAACCAAACCCTTTAAGGAATTAGAAATGGAATTAGAAAACGTGATTGCATGATTTTAAAACAATTTAAAAATATTATAGTTCTGCCATTCATAATAATGATAAAATTATATCAGTGGGTTTTATCTCCAGTCTTAAAAACAAACTGTCGTTATTTTCCAACTTGCTCCATATACGCATTAGAATCTCTTAAAGAACATGGTTTAATTAAAGGATTGTATTTATCAATTAAAAGAATTTCAAATTGTCATCCTTTTGGTGGACATGGTTATGATCCTGTACCAAAAAAAATGAAAGAAAGAATATAAATGGGAGAACAAAAAAACTTGTTTCTTGCAATTGGTTTATCTATTGCCATTATATTAGCATTCCAATTTTTTCCACAACAAGCAGTAATGACTCCAACTACACAGAGTGAAGTTGAGCAAATGCAGCCAGCTACATCGATAGATGATAATCAAATTATTTCTAATCAAGTAATAAAATCAAAAGAAGAAATAATAAATTTTAGTGAGAGAATAAATATAAATACACCATCTCTAAATGGATCAATTAACTTAAAAGGTGGAATTATAGATGACCTGATTCTTTTAAAATATAAAGAAACACAAGAAGAAAATTCTAAAAATATAACTTTATTTTCACCTGATGGAACAGCCAATCCGTACTATGTAGAATTTGGATGGAAAACTCTTTCTAATAATTCCTCATCATTAGATTTGCCTACATTAGATACTCTTTGGAAGTCATCAGGATCTACCCTAACACCTGACATGCCTATAACATTATCCTGGACAAATAATCAAAATATTACTTTTAAAATTCGCTTTGATATTGATGAGAATTATTTGTTTAATGTTTCACAAATTATTGAAAATAATAGTGCATCCAATATAGAGGTTTTTCCTTATCGTTTAATTAAAAGAGTAAATTTTCCAAAAACTATTAATTTTTTTATACTACATGAAGGATTAATAAGTCTACTAGATGATAAACTCTTAGAAAAAAAATATGATGATTTATTGGATGATTGCTCAACAACTACAAATGCAAAAAAATTATTTTGTGATCAAAAATCAACAGGTGGATGGTTAGGTTTTACTGATAAATATTGGATGGCAACTCTTATTCCTGATCAAGATGAGCCTATTAAAGCAAATTTCAGACATGGGAATAATGGCAGGGATGATTTTAGAGTTGGCTATGTAGGAAAAGTTTTTAACATAACATCTAATTCAAAGAATTATTATGAAGGTCAAATTTTTGCAGGAGCTAAAAATCTCAATATTTTAAATAGCTATAAAAATACAGGGATTCCTAAATTTACTGATGCAATAGATTGGGGATGGTTTAGCTTTTTAACTAAACCTATTTCTTTTGCTATTAATTGGTTTTATGGATATGTTAAAAATTTTGGTTTAGCTATCATAGCTTTTACAATTTTAATGCGATTATTATTATTTCCTCTTGCACATACTTCTTTTAAATCAATGGCAAAAATGAAAAAATTGCAACCAGAAATGCAGCGTTTAAAAGAAACATATCCTGATGATAGACAAAAAATGCAACAAGAACTAATGGCTCTTTATAAACGTGAAGGTGCTAATCCAGTTGCTGGCTGTTTACCAATAGTTGTTCAAATTCCTATTTTCTTTTCTCTGTATAAGGTTCTTTTTTGCACAATTGAAATGTACCATGCGCCCTTTTATGGCTGGATTCATGATTTATCTGCCCCAGATCCTTTAGGAATTTTAACATTATTTGGAATCATTTCATGGAATGTTCCTTCATTTTTGTCATTAGCCAACATTGGGATACTTCCGATGATAATGGGATTTACAATGTGGTTACAACAAAAACTTAATCCTGCACCAACAGATCCCACACAGGCTAAAATTTTTGCTTTTTTACCATTTGTATTTACTTTTGTTCTCGCAGGCTTTGCAGCAGGATTAGTTTTATACTGGTCTGTAAATAATATACTATCAATTGCTCAACAATGGTTTATTCAACGAAAAATTTTAGCAAAAAATGTCTAATGGAAATCGTTCATTAAATTTATTTTTTTCAAAAAATAATTTTTTAGGATCATTTAATTCAATTAACCAAATTCCTGAAAATAAACTTCCTGAATGTTGTTTTGTAGGTCGTTCAAATGTTGGGAAATCTAGCATTATTAATGCTATTACAAAATCTAAAAAATTAGCCAAAACAAGTAAAACTCCAGGTAGAACACAATCAATTAATTTATTTAAGATTGATGAAAAACTAAATATAGTTGATTTACCAGGATACGGCTATGCGAAAGTATCTAAAGTTAAACGTGATGAATTAGCTAATCTTATTGAAAGTTACATTATTAATAGAAAAAACCTACAACAAGTTTTTGTTTTAATAGATTGTAAAGTAGGAATTAAAGATACTGACATAGATATTTTTGATATGATTAATGAATCAAACAAACAATTTTCTATTATCTTAACCAAAATTGATAAGTGTGCTATTAGCTTTATAAAATCTAAAAATGAGTCTTTAATATCTTTAATGAAAAACTACCAATCAAGTTTTAGGAAAATATTTTCATCCAGTAGTAATAAAAACATGGGGATAATTGATATACAAAAAGATATATTTAATTTATCAAAAATATAATGAAATTTGATCTTCTATCTGAAAGTGATCAAGCTTACTTTATTCATAAAGCATCAACACTTGTTGAAGCGCTTCCATATATTCGTGAACATTCTGGAAAAAATATAGTAATTAAATATGGTGGCCACGCCATGGGTGATAGTGAGCTTTCTAAAAAATTTTCACAAGATATTGGTTTATTAAAAGAAGTAGGAATTAATCCTATTGTCGTTCATGGGGGAGGTCCTCAAATTGGAGAAATACTCAAAAAGAAAAACATTAATAGTAATTTTGTAGAAGGTTTGAGAGTTACAGATATAGAAACAGTCAAAATTGTAGAAGAAGTATTATCAAAAGATATTAATAAAAAGATAGTTAGTGATATTAATCTCTCTGGAGGAAAAGCAGAAAGCCTTTCTGGCAATCAAAACAATTTAGTTGAAGCCACTAAATTAAAAATGGCAATAAAAGATAGTGATTCAAATATTGAAAAAATTCTTGATTTAGGTTTTGTTGGTGAGCCTGTAAAAATTAATACTCTTATTATTGAACAATCAATTAACAAGGGTCATATACCAGTTATTGCTCCACTTGGAATTGACTCAGATGGCAATACTTATAATATTAATGCAGATACAGTGGCAGGAGCTATTGCTGGAGCACTTAAAGCCAGTAAACTCCTTCTTTTAACAGATGTTGCTGGTATACTCGATGAAAATAAAAAACTAATCTCATCCCTTAGTTTTGAAGATGCAAAAAATATTTTCAAAGAAAAATATGTGTCCGGAGGAATGAAACCAAAAATTTCTACTTGTATTGATGCAATTAATAAAGGAGTTCAACAAGCTACAATACTTGATGGAAGAATTTCTCATGCATTAATTTTAGAATTATTTACAGAGCATGGTATAGGCACACAAATTTATTCATAATTATGGACAAGCTAAAAAATAAAATTGACACTTGGATTTTTGATTTAGATAATACCCTTTATTCTGCTGATAGTGGTATATTTCAACAAGTGCACACCCTCATGGGTAATTTTGTATCACAACATCTAAATATTAATATTACAAAAGCACAAGAAATACAGCTTAAATACTACAAACAACATGGCACTACTTTAAGAGGGATGATGGATAATCATGGAGTAGATCCTGATCATTTTTTAACAGAAGTTCATAAACTAGATTATTCTATTGTAGACCCCGATAAAGACCTAAATCAACAGTTAGAAAAATTAGAGGGAAGAAAAATTATTTATACTAATGCCAATCGTCAACATGTAAATGATGTTTTGGAACGTCTGGAATTAAAACACATGTTTAAAGAAATATTTGATATTAAAAACGCAAATTATATACCTAAACCTGAAATAACTCCTTATGAACAAATTATAAGAGATTTTAATGTTGATCCTTCAAGTACTATTATGTTTGATGATATAGCTAAAAATCTTGTGCCTGCAAAAAATGTTGGCTTTACTTCTGTTTGGATAAATGCTGGATATGAAAACTTTAGTGATGATATTGCTAGTTCTAAACAATACTTAGATTATGAAACTAAAAATATATCAAATTTTTTAAATCAAGTTAATATGGAAAATGTATGAATAATTTAGAAAATATAATCAATGAAGCGTTTGATAACAGAAATACTATTTCATTAAAAACCACTGGATCTATTAGAGATGCTGTTAATTCAACATTAGATCAACTAGATAATGGATCTTTACGCGTATGTAAAAAAAATAATGGAAAATGGGTTGTGAATCAGTGGACTAAAAAAGCTATTCTTTTGAGCTTTAGATTAAATGATAATGAAATAATTAAAGCCTCTCACGCTACTTGGTTTGATAAAATTAAAAGTAAAACTTTAAACTGGAGTCATGAAGATCATCTTAAAGCTGGTTTTAGATATGTGCCAGATGCTGTTGTTCGCAAATCTGCTTTTATTGCGAAAGGAGTTGTACTTATGCCGAGTTTTGTAAACCTTGGGGCATATGTTGATGAAGGAACAATGATTGATACTTGGGCAACAGTTGGTTCATGTGCACAAATTGGAAAAAACTGTCATATATCTGGCGGTGCTGGTATTGGGGGAGTTTTAGAGCCTTTACAAGCTAATCCAGTAATAATTGAAGACAATTGCTTTATAGGAGCTAGAAGTGAAGTAGCAGAAGGCGTAATTGTAGGTGAAGGATCGGTATTGTCAATGGGTGTATTTATAGGTGCTTCAACTAAAATTATTGATAGAACATCTGGAGAAATACATATGGGGAAAGTTCCTCCTTATTCTGTTGTTGTCCCCGGCTCTCTTCCAGGAAAAGCTCTTCCAGATGGTTCAGTTGGCCCGTCACTTTATTGCACAGTAATTGTTAAACGTGTAGATGAAAAAACGCGTTCAAAAACTTCTATTAATGATTTACTACGTGATTAATGACTAAAATTAATTTTGATCCTATTTCTTTAACTCAAGCCTTAGTTCAATGTCCAAGCATCACACCTAAAGATGAAGGAGCACTTGATATTGTCGAAAATCACTTAAGTCATTTAGGCTTTAATTGCACAAGGCTTCCTTTTTCTGATAACAATTCTTATAATGTAGACAACCTATTTGCAACCATTGGATCTAGTGGTAAACATTTGGCCTTTGCAGGGCATACTGATGTTGTCCCACCTGGAAATGAAGATTCATGGAAGTATCATCCTTTTTCAGCAACCATTGATGGTGATAAACTTTATGGAAGAGGCTCTGAAGATATGAAGAGTAACATTGCTTGCTTCATATCAGCAACAAATAAATTTATTCAAAAATACAGTACTAATTTTAATGGAAAATTATCTTTTATCATTACAGGAGATGAAGAAAAAAAAGCTGTTAACGGAACAATTAAAATGATGGAGTGGGCTAAGAAAAATAATATAACCTTTGGTCATTGTATCGTCGGTGAACCAACTTCTAATAAACAAGTGGGTGACAAAATAAAAATTGGAAGAAGAGGTTCAGTTAGTTTTTTTTTGACAGTAAAAGGAGTGCAAGGACATACCGCTAGCTCTCATCGTGCAGAAAATCCAGCGCATCATCTAATTACTATGTTACAAAAAATTATTTCTAAGCCTTTAGATTCAGGTAATGAATACTTTCTTCCAAGCTCTATTCAAATACCAACGTTTGACATTGGTAATCCTGCAGTCAATGTCATTCCAGAAATAGCAAGAGCTACAATTAATATTCGCTTTAATGATCAGCATACTAGTGAAAGTTTAATGAAATGGATGCAAAAACATATCAATGAAATATTTGAACCTCTGAAAAAAGCTAGTTGCACTTTTACTTGTGACAAAACTGGTGAATCTTTTTTAACTAAACCTGGGGAATTAACTCAATTAATGACAAAATCAATTTCAGAAGTAACTGGTCAAAATAGAGAACCTGAGCTTGCTACAGATGGAGGAACTTCTGATGCACGGTTCATAAAGGATTACTGTGAAACAGCAGAACTTGGAATTAGAAATCAAACATTACATCAAGTAGATGAGTTTGTATATTTATCTGACATAAAAGAACTAACCAAAATTTATTTTCGGATAATTAAAAATTTCTTTAATAAAAATTAATAACCTTTTTTAGAATCTACATCGCTCTTAATTTTTCCTGCTTTTTTATAAGAAACAAAACGTTCATGCATAAGGTTAATAGATGAATCAATATCTGTTAGAGCAGCAATATGAGGTGTTACAGTAACATTTGGATGTTTCCAAAATTTATGATTCTTAGTGAGAGGTTCTTTTTTAAACACATCTAGTGAAGCGTAGAAATTTTTATTATGTTTTAAGTGTTTTATTAAATGTTCTTCATTAAGTGATGCGCCTCTTCCGATATTAATTAATAAAGAATTTTTTTTCATTTTTTTAAGAAAACTGTAGTCAATAAAATTATTTGTTTTAGATGTAGAGGGCAATATCGAAACTATTATATCGCATTCTTTAATAAAATTATTTATTTTTCTTTTTGTGTAAATAGGAAAAGATATATTGTATTTAGCAGGTGAGTTTTTAAAACCAATAATCTTGTAATTTAATTTCTGCAAATTTTTTCCAATAAAAGTTCCTAAAAAACCAGTACCTAAAATGCCAACTTTGATTTCATTATTAAGATGAGTATCTTTTTCTTCTAACCATTTCTTAGACTGTTGAGCTTTTTGAAATAAAGTTAATTTTAATTGATAATATAGTATTTGTGAAAGCACATGATTTGACATTCTAATTGCCATATTGGGATCTTTAATACGCACAATTGGTGTACCTTTATAACTTGGCAAATTAAGTATATGATCAACTCCTGCACCTAAAGAAAAAAAAATTTTTAAATTAGTTAATTGAGATAATATTTTGTTAGGTAAATTCCAAACAATTGCAATATCAATATTTTGAAAATTTATATTGTCTTTAATTGTGTATACTTTTTCTTGTTTAAATTTTTTTTTAATAGATTGAAACCACTTTTTTTGATTTGGGAATGTACAATAAAATAAAATATTCATTATTTAATTAGTATTAACTAGAGTATTAATTATTGATAGATATTTTTTTGAAATAAAACTCCAATTAAATTCAGCAACTGCACGTTTTTGAGCATTTTGCCCAAAATCTAATCGTTGTTTTTCATTTATTAACAGTTCTCGTATTGACGGATAAAGTTCATCAATACTGTTAATTATTTTTCCAGTAGCATTATGTATTACAGCCTCAGGTGTTCCTCCTATATTAGAAGCTATAGATGGTATTGAAAAAAAAGCAGCCTCTAGATATGATATACCAAAACCCTCTATTGAACAATTTTTGGTTTCATCAAGCGTCGGCATAATCATTAAGTTCGTTTTTTCAAAGAGATATTTTTTTTGAGCATCATTAATATTTCCTACAAAAATTATATTTTTTTCTAAATTTTCTAATTTAACTAATTTTTTTAAATTTTGTAACTCAGAACCATCACCAGCTATTACGTATTGTAAATTAGGAAATTCAGATAATAATTTTTTTATAGATAGAATTATAAATTTATGTCCTTTTCTTTTTTCAAGACGAGCTAAAGTTAAAACTATTGGATTTCCTATAATATTTAAAACTTTCTTTTCATCAATCTTTCTCAAATCAGAAGCTCCTGGATGTATAACATCCACAAAGAGATCAGTTGTAGTAAAATTTTTAACTAAATTTTTAGTAAAGATTGAATTAGCAATTATACAATTAACTTTATACAAAACATTTTTTATTCGCTTATTTTTAGTTTCATTATTTGATAACAATTCATTACCATGTGCTAAACAAATAACAGGGATTTTGTTGATATTTAAATAATCTATTCCAAGTTCCAAACTTTTCCAACTATCACTTATAACCAACTTTACTTTTTTTGATTCTATAAAAGGTTTTATTTCTTTTATTTTTCTTCTACGACGAAAAAATTTTATTCCTCCTACCCTACGTACTAATATTTCATCTTTATGTTGGTTATCAAAAATAGCATCATAAAAAATATGATGACGATCAGCAAAAACAATAATTTTTTCACTTTTACTTAAGCTCAAGGCTAAATTACTAACTAGACTCTCTACACCTCCCAAACGACTTGGAAAACATTGTGTTAAAATCAAAATCATTGCTATTAATTTATATCTGAAAAAATTAAAGTATATATATAAATTATAATAAAGCTAATTGTATACCAGATATCACTATATTTTGATTACAAGATATATAATAATTTAATCTTAAAAAAAACATTAATTAAAAATAAAAATACTTTTTATATAAAAATTATTACAAACCTATTAAAATATAATTTTTGATATATGCAAAAATTGCATAGTATATTTCTATTTTAATTGCTTTATTTACATATTAAAAAATCTATATGCTAATAATGGAAAGGAAAAAAATATTATGTTTTTCAAATCACTTATTACAACACTTAATTCTACTTACAACCCTTTTAATGATAGCAGGTACGACAACGTTGATCCCAACATCGTTAAATACTTTAGAACTGAATTTGGAGCCAACTGGAAGGCATCGCTGGATCACCACCTATATAAGGAAAGTATAAAAAATGATAAAAAAGCTGCTTAATAAAATTGTATCAGTTTTTTCTTATGAGTACGATAGAAAGCAAATCGAAACATATTTAGCTAACTCTGTTGATACTTATGATCTTGAATTTCGTCAAAAAGCACTTGACTGTAAAGGTGTTTATAATAGATTATTTAAATAAGTCCTAATCTTTTAAAGAGTTTCTGTGGCTGAATCTAGCCACTCTCTCTCTTTTTTATTAAGATAAGGACTTATCTTTTTAAAAACTTTTTTATGATAATCATTTATCCATTTCTTTTCGTTATCATCTAATAAGGACAAATTAATTAGATCTCTATCGATTGGTGCCCAAGAAATAGTTTCGAAGTATAGAGAGTGTTCATTTTTAGATAAACAGATAAGCAAATTCTCTATACGAATACCATATTCACCAATTTTATAAAACCCAGGTTCGTTGGATAAAATCATTCCAGAGTAAATAATACCATCACTTTGTCCTTGTGCTTTTGCTATACGTTGAGGACCTTCATGCACACTTAAAAAACTGCCAACACCATGGCCTGTTCCATGATCATAATCACAACCAATATCCTGAAGGCTTTTACGGGCTAAAGGATCAAGTTGTGAACCCTTAGTATCAAAATCAAACTGAGCTTGTGCAATAGCAATATGACCTTTTAATACTCTTGTGAAGCGATCTTTTTGTTCATTTGTAGCTTTACCAATAATAACAGTACGAGTTATATCTGTTGTGCCATCTTTATATTGAGCTCCAGAATCAACAAGATATATTGAATTATTCTTAAAAGATAAATTAGATTTTTTATCCACTCTGTAATGCGGTAGCGCTGCATGATGACCAAATGCTGAAATAGTATCAAAAGAAGGAGAATAAAATAATTCATTGGTATTTCTTAAATTTAACAAATAATCTGCTGCTTTTATTTCATCAGTATTTTCAATATCTATATCATTTTTTAACCAACATAAAAATTTAGAGATACTAATGCCATCACGCAAATTAGCATTTCTGGCACCATCCAATTCTATTTGATTTTTTATTGCCTTAGGATAAAGACAAGGATCTTCTAAAAAATTTATTACTAAATTTTCTTTTGAGCAAATATTTTTAAAATGAAAAGTAGTCTTTTTTTCATCCATTCCAATAATCTTTCTTTTATCTACATTGGCAAGGTACTTATCAATATTACTAAAAGAATGAAAATTAACAATATGTTCTAAATCTTTTTTAATTGAAGTAATTTTTATCTCGTCAACAAATAATTCAATTTTTCCTTGATGAGGTATAATGACAAAACAACATAATAATGGGGTACTATCAATATCATCACCTCTTATATTCAGCAACCAAGCTATTGAATCTAACGAAGATAGAATATAATAATCAACAAATGTTGATTGTAAAGTATTCTGGATTTTTTTAAGTTTATTGGTTGCGCTCTCACCTGCATATTTGTCTTCATGGATAAATGCACTTGAATTAGGATAAACTGGTTGATTTTCCCAATATTTATCTATGGGATTTTTCTCTAACAACCTAAGAGAAATTTTATTATTACCAAAAATATTTTTTGCTTTTTCTACCTCATCTATAGAATGTAATTTTGGATCAAAAGCCAGTATTTTTTTTTCATTTACAATATTCTTTAAATAGGTCCAATAATTATTAAGATGTTGAATTTGAAAATAATTAAAATCAACTTGTTTATGTGCTTGAGCTGTATATCTTCCATCTATAAATATAAAAGCTTTCTCTTGTTCAATTATGCATCTACCTGCAGAACCTGAAAAGTTACTAATCCAATTTAGTCGTTCAGCATAAGGTGCAATATATTCACTTAAAAATTCATCAGTTCGATTAATTAAAAAAAAATCAATTGAATTTTTCTTCATCCATTGTTGAATTTTTTCAACTGGTACCATTAAAGTCCTTTAACAATATTGGAAAATAATTCATTATCAATATTGCCACCTGAAATCATTACTACTATTGTTTTATTATTTGTATCAATTTTATTATTTAACAATGCTGTAGCAGCAACAGCACCGCCAGGCTCAGCAATTATTTTTAAATTTTCTGCTAACAAAATAATTGTTTTTTTTACTTCATTATCACTTACAGATAATCCTTCTTTTAATGTCTGTTTATTAATTTCAAAAGTAATATCACCAGGTTGAGGTGCTAAAAGAGCATCACAAATTGATTGGGATCCTTCTTTGACTGGAGTTATTTTTTTTTTGTTAAGAGAAACTTGTGTATCATTAAATTCTTCTGGTTCTACAGAATAACATCTTATATCAGGAAATTGATATTTTAGATAAGTTGAAGTACCAGCTATCAATCCTCCACCTCCACAACAGCATAAATAAATATCTGGTGAAATATGTAAATTTAATAAATCCTCAACAATTTCTTTTCCTGCTGTGCCCTGACCTGCTATAATATCTTCATCATCGTATGGTCTTATAATCGTTTTGCCTTTTTCTTTAGAAATTTCATGAGCAATATTTTCTCTACAATTAGTGAGAGGATCATATAAAATTACTTCAGCTCCATAATTTTTTGTATTATTAATTTTAATAAAAGGGGCATTATTTGGCATTATAATTGTTGCAGCAATATTATTTATTTTAGACACATACGCTACTGCCTGTGCATGATTACCTGAAGAATATGCTACTATACCTCTATTTTTTTCATCAGAATTTAATTGAGTAAGCTTATTACTAGCGCCACGTATTTTAAATGATCCCGTCCATTGTAAGTTTTCTAATTTAAAAAAGACATTTGCATTCGTTAAATAATTTATATGCTCACTAACAACTAAAGGTGTTTTAAGAACATTAGATCGAATTCTATCATGTGCATCTTCTATATCAGTATAATTGAAATTCGTCATAAAGATCATTTAGAGCTACTAAATAGATAACTCAACTATTTTATTTGAAATTATAAAAATTAAATATATCTGTAAAATATGAATGAAAATAGTATTACCTCTCCTTGTATTACTGTATGTAAAACTGATCCTGTGTCTGGTTTTTGTTATGGATGTGGAAGATCCAATGAAGACAAGGATGGGTGGAAAAATCCTGAAACAACAAATGAATGGAAAATTGCCAATCTTGCAACAATTAGAAACCGCTTAAATGGATGGCAAAAAGAAG
>Ga0315336_1001384_pt1 | contig 48065 bp, 48 predicted proteins | sample ASW5metaG_FD_204512 | JGI IMG/M metagenome (GOLD analysis project Ga0315336, IMG submission 204512) | Ammonia-oxidizing marine archaeal communities from Monterey Bay, California, United States - ASW #5 | ecosystem: Environmental > Aquatic > Marine > Intertidal zone | place: USA: California...
TCGCGCTGATCCCAAAATATAAGGTGGTTTGAGCACTAGCCGCAAATGGATAGCACATAAATGACAATAAAATCTGATCGCTGGATCATCGAGCAGGCGGCGCAAGGCATGATTGAGCCGTTTGAAGCGGGTCAGGTGCGTTCGCTGGATGGGCGCAAGGTGATCTCTTACGGCACGTCCAGTTACGGCTACGATGTGCGCTGTGCGCCGCAGTTCAAGGTGTTCACCAATATTCATTCCGCCACCGTGGACCCCAAGGCGTTCGACGAGCAGAGTTTCGTCGACGTCGAAGGCGAGCAATGCGTCATACCGCCGAATTCGTTTGCGTTGGCCAGCACGGTGGAGTACTTCCGTATTCCGGAAGACGTGTTGACCATCTGCCTGGGCAAATCGACCTACGCACGCTGCGGCATCATCGTGAACGTGACTCCGCTGGAGCCCGAATGGGAAGGTCACGTCACTTTGGAGTTTTCTAACACCACCACCCTGCCGGCCAAGATCTACGCCAATGAAGGTGTTGCGCAGATGTTGTTTTTCCAATCCGACGAGCGCTGTCAGGTGACCTACAAGGATCGTGGTGGCAAGTACCAGGGGCAAACTGGTGTCACCCTACCCAAGACATGAGCCCCAAGACATGAGCTTATGAGCGAGTCAGGTATTGTCATAGCAGGAGGCGGGTTTGCCGGCGTGTGGGCGGCGTTGGCGGCGCGGCGTGAGTTGGGGCAGGAAAAAGTGCCGGTGACCGTCATCAATCGAGATCCTTACCTCGTTATGCGTCCACGCCTGTACGAGGCAGACCCGCAGAGCATGCGGGTAGCGTTGCACGACACCCTCGCGCCGGTTGGCGTAGACTTGGTACTCGCCGATATTGACGACATCGATATTAACAACCGCCGCATCGCGACCAGTCAGGGCGCGCTCGGCTACCAGCGGTTGGTCATCGCCCTCGGCAGCCAACTCCGGCCCCTGCCAGTGCCGGGAGCTGAATTCGCACTGGACGTCGATACATACGATGCGGCAGTGCGACTGGATCAGCGTCTGCGCGCGATCGGCGATGCCGGAGCGTGCATCGCTGTTGTGGGGGCTGGGTTTACCGGCATTGAATTCGCCACTGAACTGCGCTCACGGGCTGCGAACGCCGAGATAGTCGTCATCGACAATGCACCAGTGGTGGGTCGAGAACTGGGTGCCAACCCGCGCGGGGAAATAGAGCGGGCGCTGCAAGAAGCTCGCGTGACGTTGTGGCTCAACACCCGTATTGAGCAGGTCGATGCCGGAGGATTGACCTGCGCCGACGGTCGGCGCCTGGACGCCGCGATGGTGGTGAATTGCACCGGACTTGCTGCCCATCCTCTGGCGGCCCGGGTGTGCTGCGACGCAGACGAATTTGGGCGTGCACGGGTCGACGACTGTCTGCGCGTGCCTGACGCGCCCGATACCTTTGCTGCAGGCGACGTTGCGTGCGCGCAAGCAGACGATGCTGGACACGTGGCGCTTATGTCCTGCCAGCACGCCATGTATATGGGCCGCTTTGCGGGCCATAACGCGGCGTGCGAATTGCTGGGGCGCAGCATGCGGCCCTATCGCCAGGAGAACTACGTGACCTGTTTAGATCTCGGCGCCAGCGGAGCGGTGTTTACCCAAGGTTGGGACCGTCAGGTGGCCATGACCGGATCCGACGCGAATGCGCTCAAGCGCCAGATCAACACAGAGTTGATCTACCCGCCAACCAGCGCGCAGGAGATTCTGGAGAAGGCGGCGTTGCCGTCAGGGTGAGCTAGCGAATAAGCATCTGCCCGGCTGAGGCTGTATGCTCGGCAGACACGATGGTGCCGATATTCAACGGCTGCTCACCGGCTTCCTGCAAACGCTTCATTGCCGTTGCCGCGTCATCGGCGGCGACGATCAACACAAACCCGATGCCACAGTTGAAGGTTGTTAGCATTTCCCGGTCGGCAATGTTGCCGGCCTGTTGCAGCCACGCGAATACGTCGGGCCAGTGCCATGCGTCGAGGTTGATGAGCGCGCCGTGTTGCGGATTGTTCAGCACCCGCGGTACGTTTTCGTAGAACCCGCCGCCAGTGATGTGCGCCATAGCGTGCACAGACGTGTCAGCAAGCAGATCGAGTACCGGCTTCACGTATATACGCGTGGGCGCCAGCAGATCGTCGAGCAGATCTTCGTTTGGCACCATGGCCTGGCGCTCGAGAACTTTGCGTACCAGCGAATAACCGTTGCTGTGTGGGCCGGAACTCGGCAGCCCGATGATGGTGTCGCCAATACCGACGTCCTGGCCGCTGATGATTTCGCTTTTTTCCACCACGCCGACGCAGAAACCAGCGAGGTCGTACTCGCCACTGGCGTAGAAGCCTGGCATTTCCGCGGTTTCCCCGCCGGCGAGGGAGCAGCCTGCGAGGCTGCAACCGTGGGCTATGCCCTTGATGACCCGGCTTGCCGTATCCACGTCGAGTGCACCCGTGGCGTAGTAGTCGAGAAACAGAAACGGCTGCGCCCCGGTCACCAGCACGTCGTTGGCGCACATGGCGACCAGGTCCTGACCTACCGTGTCATGCCGATTGTGTTCTATGGCGAGCTTGAGTTTGGTACCCACGCCGTCGGTGCCGGACACCAGCACCGGTTGGCGGTAACCGGCAGGTATCTCTGTCATAGCAGCGAATCCACCCAGATTGGACAGCATCTCGGGTCGCTGTGTAGCCTTGCAGGCTTCGCTGATGCGGCTTATCAGTTCGGCGCCTGCTGCGATATCCACACCGGCGTCTTTATAGCTTAAACCCTTTGCTTGGGCTGGCTGGGTGTCGTCGGACAAGGTACGGGTCTCCCCGATCTGGGCGTTGTGTGATGCGGTCGGCAAGTCTATCAGACCAGGACTCTCACGGTTCCGAGAATTTCGCTAATATCGGTATCACAAACAACTCGATGGCCACATGACGTCTTGAAAACTTATTGCCGAAGCTTGTTACACGGGCTGTGTATCGCGGTCGTGTCGCTGTCTGCCAATGGCGCGAGGGCCATGGAGGATGCAGCCTGGCTGTATTCCGTGGAGTTGCCGGTCCTCGAGCAAAGTGCTGCTGAGCGGGGGCGTGCGGCCACCGCTGGGTTGCTGGTCGTGTTGTCGCGATTGACCGGACTATCTTCAGTGCCCCGTAGTGACCTCATCGTGGACGCCCTGGCGCGCCCGCAACTGTATTACAACCGCTTCGTATTCGTTTCAGAAGAGGATGCCGAAGGCGCCGAGCAGTTATACATGCGCGTGACATTCCAGGCCGCCGCCGTACAGAAGCTGATCCGCCAGGCGCAACTCCCGGTGTGGTGGACTAAACGCCATCGGATCCTGGCCTGGACCGTGGTGGATGAAGCGGGTCGTCGCGAGATTCTCAACAGCGCCAGCACCCATCCGGTGGCCCAGGCATTGCAGCATGAAGCGCAGCAGCGGGGTTTACCTTTGTCGATGCCGCTCATGGATCTGGACGATCAGCTTGCGGTGAGTGCCGCGGATGTGTGGGGCAAGGTTGGTCATTCTCTGGACGCAGCGGCCAAACGCTATGCCGCGGATCTGGTATTGATTGGAAGAATTTCGCGCAACCCAGGCTACCTGCTCACGGATCAACCGTACCGTGGAGACTGGGAGGTGTGGATCGATGGCCAACCTATCGTGGTGAGCTTTGATGCCGCCGACGCGCAACAGGCCGCAACCGAGGTGGTGGACGTAGTGGCCCAGAGGCTGGCGGAGAAGTTTGCCGTCCTGCCCCGCCAACGGTATGCACAACGGGTATTGATTACGGGTTTGAACGACGCGGCTCGTTACGCCGAGTTCATGGCGTACCTCGGCAGTCTCGAGTTCGTCGACAATGTGGGCGTCTCGGCGCTGGATTCCCGCGCTTTGCACATCTGGATCGACAGCAGCGCGCTTCCGGATCAGCTCGAAATGTTGCTTACGACAGAAGGCCGTCTGGTTCGCGATAAGCTGCATCGTGGCCTTGATCTAGCGTTGATCTGGCGGGGCTAGTCGTTGTCGAACCTGCCTAACATCATCACAGTCTTTCGCATCCTGCTGGTGATCCCAACGGCATGGCTGTTGTGGGAGTCCCGGGTCATGGAAGCGTTCGTGCTGATGATTGTCGCCGGCGTGTCGGATGCCCTGGACGGCTATCTGGCGCGGCGCTTCGAATGGATGAGTAAGCTCGGCGCCACCCTTGATCCGCTGGCGGACAAGTTTCTGGTGGCGGCGGTATTCATCGTGTTCACGCTGCAGGGCCACATACCGGTGTGGGTGGCGCTGATCGTGCTGGCGCGGGACTTTACCATCGTTGCCGGAGCGGGTGTGTACAAGCTGTTATACGAAGAGGTGGACATTGCACCGACGTTCCTGAGCAAGGCGAACACCGCAATGCAGATCGTCACGTTGTGCCTGCTGATGGGCAGTATGTTGAGTCTGGGCATCGTCGCCGAGATTGCGGCCGGCGTGCTGGAACCATTCTTTTATGTGCTGGCGGTGCTTGGCGTGGGCTCGGGGTTCGACTATGTGGTGACCTGGGGCTCCAAAGCCTATCGCCAGGGTAAGCAGCGTAAACAGTACAAACATGGACGCGGCAGCTTTCGCCGCCCGCAGTAGCGCATGCCGTCTCCGCGTCAATACACGCTCGCCATCGAACGTCCTTACGAGCAATCCCTGGATAAGTTCGTATCCGGCGTAAACAACGAATTGGTCCAGGCGCTGGCGCACCGGCAGCAGGCGTTTGCCGGCCACTGGATATACGGAACCCAGGGCAGCGGGCGCAGCCACCTGCTGCGTGGATCGTGCCTCGCTACTCAGCAACGCGGCCAGGACGTCGCCTATGTGGGATGTAGTGACTATCTCGGCGACGTCGACGGACTACGCGCCGCGCTACAACACGCACAACAACTTGGCGAGACTGTCGCGGTAGACGACATTGCAGCCGTTGCTGGTAACAGAGCCCTCGAGACTCTGCTGATGACGGTGTATCAGCGCCTGCTGTCCGTCCAGGGCCGGCTGCTGGTGAGCCACACCCAACCGGCGCAGACACTGCAGTTCGTACTACCTGATCTTGCTTCGCGCATGCGCAGTTTGCAGCACTTTCAAATTCAAGCGCTGGCCGACGATGAAAAGGTGCAGGTGCTGCGCCAGCGCGCACAAAATCGAGGCTACGAACTGTCGCAGCCAGTGCTGGATTACTGGCTGTCGCGTGGACCGAGGGATCTGGGGGCATTGCTTACGGACCTGGAAACCCTGGATAAAGCTTCCCTGGCGCAGCATCAGAAAGTGACCATACCGCTGCTCAAACAGGTGCTTGGTTACTGATGCGGCTGCTCATTGTGGGCGGCGGATCCGCGGGCCACGTGCTGCCTGCGTTGCCTATCATCGACGCGGCGCGGCGCCAGGGAGATGAGGTGATCTTTGTGGGGACCCACACCGGCTTGGAAGAATCGCTGGTGCGTGACTCCGGCGCCGACTTTTTCGCCGTGTCCGCGGGCAAACTGCGCCGTTACTGGGACTGGCAGAACGTTACCGATCTTTTCCGCATCCTGGGGGGCATGGTGCAGGCGTACTTCCTGCTCGGCCGGGTTAAGCCTGACGTCGTGTTCTCTAAGGGCGGGTTTGTGTCGTTTCCCGTGGCCCTGGCCGCCTGGCTGCGGCGCATACCCGTGGTTGCGCATGAATCTGACATCACGCCGGGCCTGGCGAACAGATTGGTCATACCGTTTGCGGCGACGTTGTGTGTGAGTTTTGCACAGACGCAGGTAAGCAGCCGGCGTGTCCGTGTCGTTCACACCGGAACGCCGCTGCGCGCTGAAATTCTGCAAGGCGACCCTGTGCGCGGCCGCCAGCTGCTGGCGCTGGAGTCCGGCAAACCTTTATTATTGGTCACCGGCGGTAGCCTCGGAGCCGATGCGCTCAATGGCGTCGTGCGTGGAGCCATCAGCGTGCTCACCGAGCGTTTCGACGTGCTGCACGTATGTGGCCCAGGCAAATTGTCCGACGTCGAGGTGCCAGGCTATATACAGCGAGAGTATGTCTCGCATGGCTGGGGTGACATGCTCGCCGCAGCGGATGTTGTGGTTTCCCGGGCTGGCGCTAACGCATTGTTTGAGCTTATAGCCCTGCGTAAGTTAAATCTGCTGGTGCCGCTGAGCGCGAGAGCGTCCAGGGGTGATCAACTACAGAACGCGGCGTATGCGCGTGAGCAGGGTTTCAGCGCGGTGCTAGAAGAGCAGGACCTTACCGCCGAGAGCCTGGTGGGCGCCCTCGATGCACTCCTTAACGATGGTGAGCAGTACCGCGCCGCCCTGGCGAACTTCAGCAGGGTAGATGCCGCGGGCGCCATAGCGGCGGAAATCGCGCGCGCCCGCAAACACTAATCGCTACTCCCGCTCCGTGGTGCGGTCCTCAATGGCGTAAAGCTCACTGAGGCCTGCCATTTCGTCGAGAACGTTGTAGGTTTCGAACAGCGCCCGCAAATCCGCGCCGCTGCTGCCGTCCCGGGTAAAGGCGGTGTACGCTTGTTGCACCGCTTGTACGCTGAGCACTTGCGCCGTGAATGGGTCGATGATGAGGTTCCACCCGGAGTCCCGCCAGCGCGGTTTATGCGCATGGTCCATCGACGTTATGGTCGCCAGGGGTGCGCTGAGGTTTGCGCGCGCCGCGGCTACATGGTCGTCGCTTTCAGGCATCAGCATCAGCACATCCGCGCCCGCTGCGTGGTAGGCGTGCAAACGATCCAATGCGTGGTCGAAAGACTCGTTCTTGACTGCGCCGGTGCGCGCTATGATCAAAAAGTCGTCGCTGGACCGCGCCGCCGCAGCTTCAGTTATCTTTTCCTGCATGTACCCAACGTCGACCAGATGTTCGATGCCGCGATGATGGCTCACGCGCTTGGGGGCGACCTGATCTTCCAATTCGATGCCGGCGGCGCCTGCCTGTTGCAGCTCCCATACGGCGCGTGCGGTGTGCACGGCGTCACCAAATCCAACGCCTACGTCAACAATGATGTCCAATCCACACCGTTGCGTGATGCGCCGTGTGACATCGGCGATTTCCGTCATGCTCAACAGCGCTTCACTGACGCCGTAGCTGTAGCCCAGCGCACCGCCGCTGACATATCCCATATTGAAGCCCGCCTGTTCCGCTATGCGTGCCATCAGTGGGTCCAGGCACAGAGGTGCGACGGCCGGTTGTGTGGCCTCTTGCAGTTTTCCAAGTAGATTCATTACGGCCCTTTGACTCTCGATTGCTATGAATGAAATTTGACCTGCGCATGCCTCGAATTCAAGGTGGACGTGCCGCGCCTTGACAATCTTTCGAGCTGACCATACCGTGCCCCGCTCTCGAAAGTACCCGCGCATTGCGCACGATATCACCCAAGGCCAACCGACTAGCCAACATGCATAAAGTTCGAACCTACAACGCCATTGCCCCGGTTGGATTACAGCGCTTCGCCGCCGAGGCTTACGCTGTTGACGCTGATATTCCGGACCCCGATGCCATGTTGCTGCGCAGCCACAAGCTGGGTGTCGATGAACTCAACGACAGTCTGCGCGCGATTGCCAGGGCCGGAGCCGGCGTCAACAATGTGCCGGTTGACGCCTGTTCGGAACGCGGCATCGTGGTATTCAATACCCCGGGCGCCAACGCTAACTCGGTTAAGGAGTTGGTGCTTACAGCATTGCTGCTGGCCTCGCGGGATGTGTTTGGCGGTATCAGTTACGTTCGCTCGCTGGCTGACGTCAGCGATGAAGCCGACCTCAACGCCCAGGTAGAGGCGGAGAAAAAACGGTTCAAGGGTCGCGAACTCGTGGGTAAGAGCCTGGGGGTGGTTGGATTAGGCGCCATCGGGTCGCTGGTTGCGCGGGCAGGGCTCGACATGGGCATGCGCGTGCTGGGTCATGACCCAGCGTTGTCCGTAGAAGCGGCGTGGCGAGTGCCGGCCGAGGTCGAGCGCATGGAAAACCTCACCTCTCTGTTTTCTCAGGCCGATTACGTCACGCTGCACGTACCATTGCTGGCTGCCACGGAAGGCTTGATAAACGCTGAGAGCCTGGGCGAGTTTCGCCCCGGCAGCGTGCTCCTGAACTTTGCCCGTCAGCCCATAGTCGACACGGCTGCGCTGGCCGATGCATTGGCCAGCGGGCGCGTAAGCAAATACATCGCCGATTTTCCGGTACCGGGGTTGATCGATCATGAAAATGTCATGCTGACACCGCACCTCGGCGCGAGCACTGACGAGGCGGAAGAAAATTGTGCGGTCATGGCCGCGGACCAGCTCATGCGCTTTATGGAAACCGGCAGCATCGTCAATTCGGTGAATTTTCCGACGGTCACCATGGAGCGGGTGGAGGGATTCCGCATGGCTGTGACCAACCGTAACGTGCCGGGCATGCTGGGACAGATGACGTCGGTGCTGGCCGAACGCAACATCAATGTCATCGATCTGATCAACAAGAGCCGCGACGATGTCGCCTACAATCTGATTGATCTGGCAGCCTATCCGGACCAGGGGCTACTGGACGCGATTTGCGCCATCGACTCGGTGATTAACGTGCGCATCATAAGCGGCACCTCCAACGCCTAAGTCGGGTCTTCCGGCCACGGTTCGATGTGACGAATGCCGCGTCGTGCCTGGCGTTCGGCGAAGCGTGCCGGGAGCATGAGTTGCGCTACGTCAGCTTCGACTGGGGGCAGCCATCCACCGAGCTGCGCGGCGATCACTGCACCTGCCAGGGGAGCGAGAGTTGTGCCCATGGACCCGAACGCAGTCGCCAGCCAGAGAGCGTTTTCGCCGTTCAGTGCACCGACCACAGGCACGCGGTCGCTGGTGACACAACGTGCTCCCCGAGAATGGTCCACCCAGCGTAACTCCGCGCCCGCCAGAAACTGCTGATTTAGTTCGCGATTGTGTTGAGTCGCTTGCTCGCGAGGCCAGGGCGTATATTCATAGCTGGCGCCCAATACACATCCTTGTGCGCTGGGTATCAGAATGCCGTTGCCTACCACCGGACAGCGAGCCACGGCTGCGTTACTTTCGTACCAGTCGAGTTGCCCGGTCACGTCAGTGATCTCGAAATGTCCGCAACCGGGAAAGCCGCGGGTGGCGGTGGCAGCGCACACTACGTTACAGGCATCGCGATCGAATTCGGCGGCCTTGATCAGCGCGATGTTGCTGTGATCTAACAAGTTTTCACACAGCTCGGCGGACCATATCGTGCCGGCGCGCGGGAAATACAACGCGTCGCCGTCAACCGGCACGCCGGAGATCGAGCGTGCATCAGCTTGCGAGAGGTGCTGGATCCAGGCGTGTTGCTCCGGATCCTGGGCCGCATAGGCCACACTGATGCGGCGCAGCTTGGCTGCATCCATGTTTGGTCCCTGGGCCTGCATGACGCCGCAGGCGTCAAAGTCTGTAAAGGATTGCAGATGACTGGAGGCGTAGTGGAACGCGCTGGCGCGCATGTCCGCGTTGCTGCTGCCGTCCGCGAGTAAGCGTGCATGTAAAACAGTGGCGCCGATGCCGGATGCGCCGCCGGCGATGCCTTGAGGGTCGAAAACGCGAACGTTCATGCCGGCCTCGGCCAACTGTCGCGCAACACAAGCCCCGCCGAGGCCGGCGCCATGTACGCTCACCTCGGTTTGGCGCGGTGATCTACTGCGCTGGGAGACGCCGCGGTAGTGTCCTGCAAGGCTTTCCCGTTTGATCGGGCGCTGGTCGACCTTGCGCATGACGAAACCCGCTTCGCTGAGCCTGCGGCGCACGTGGCCTGCCGCCGTGAAAGTAGCCACCGTGGTGTTGGCGCACGCCATTTGCGCCAGTTGTGGGTAGACGTCCGGGCGCCACATGTGGGGATTCCTGTCTGGCGCGAAGCCGTCCAGAAACCATGTGTCTACCGGATTTGCCTGGCGCGCGACCAGGTCATTCAAGCCGCGCAGAACGTCGCCGTGGAAGACCTGCAGCGTGACCCGCCCGCCTGCCAGCACGCGTTGGTGCCAGCCGGAAAGCAAAGGCAGAGGTTGTTCAAGCAATTCGCGATAAATTGGTGATGCATGTCCGCGTGCTTGTAGAACGCGTTGCCAGTCTGCCGCTCGCAGTGGGTGTTTTTCGAAAGAGACGAAATGCAGGCGAGCTGAAGAATTCTGCACGATCTGGTCTGCGCATACTGCGAAATTCAGACCCGTGCCGAATCCCAATTCGCCCACGCACACATTTGCGCTTGTGCGGGCCTTCTGCAGAATGCCGGACGGTTCGACGAATACGCGCAGCGTTTCGCCCACGCCGTCGCGGCTGAAATAGATGTCGTCAAAGTCCACTGCTCTGGGTTGCTCCGCATCCCATTGCAGGTGAGCGCCTGGGATGGGTTTCAAGTGGCGGTGGCGACCGGGCGGCTGGGGTCCGTGATCCAGCCGCTCCAGGAGTCGGCGTACAGCACCGGTTCCGCCAAGCCGGCAAGGTGCATGGCCAGGATGTTGTGTGCCGCGGTCACGCCGGAGCCGCAATAGCAGACGATCTCCGCGCCGGGCGCGTTGAATCGCGCGCGCAGTTCCGCCGGACTCTTAAAGCTGCCCTGGGCGTCCAGGTTTTCCTGAAATGGATAACAGTGGGCGCCCGGGATGTGCCCGGCAATAGGATCTATCGGCTCTTCCGCTCCGGCCCAGCGCGGGCGCGTGCGGGCGTCGACCAGGGTTGGCGGCTGTTGCGATGCCAGCTGACCGCTGAGTTCGTCTGAAGATATGCAGCGGGTCAAGGGATCACGCGTGCTGAAATCGGACGTGCCGGGCGGCGCCTCGTCTCCAGTTTTCAGCGCCTCACCCCAGGCCGCCAGGCCACCGTCGAGAACCGCGACCGATTCGTGGCCCATCCAGCGAAACATCCACCATGCGCGCGCGGCATAGGCGCCGCCCGCATCGTCGTAGGCCACTACCTGTGTGCCGGCATCCACCCCCCAGCGTCGGATGATGGCCTCGAAACGCGCTCGTTCCGGCAATGGATGGCGTCCGTGGTCGTTGGGCGGATCGGCCATATCACGGTCCAGATCTGCGTAGTATGCCCCGGCAATATGGCCGCTCAGATACGCTGTGCGCCCCCAGTTCGCATCGCCCAGCTTGGCGCGGCAGTCTAATACTGTGCTTTGTGGCAAGACCGCGGCGAGATCCGCGGCGCTTATGATGTTGGTGTACACGTTGCGGCCATCCAGGTCGTGGTTGTGATACGGCGAATTGCCCCAATATTGTACTGGAGCACATTACACCCTGCGGGTGTTAACTATACTAGCGAGGGAACCTTTGCAGTAACTCAGGCTCCCAAGCTGGGTACTGGCTTAACCGTGGCCGCCACCCTACAATGCGCGGCGAGTCACGACCTGTAACGCAATTAGGAGCGCGCGCGTTGAGCATACTGGATTGGCTGAGCCACGGTTTCGCGGATTTATCCCTTCTTCAACTCGGGATTGTCACCCTGATCGTCACCCATACCACCATCGTTTCGGTGACAGTTTACCTACACCGCCATTCGGCCCATCGGGCATTGGAATTGCATCCGGTATTGCAGCACTTTTTCCGCTTCTGGCTGTGGATGACTACGGGTATGGGGACCCTCGAGTGGACGGCGATTCACCGCAAGCACCACGTCAAGTGTGAGACCGAAGAAGATCCGCACAGTCCGGTGGTTAAAGGCCTGGGAGAAATTCTATGGCGCGGTACCGAAAACTATCGGGTGGAAGCGCAGAATCAGGAGACGCTGGAAAAATATGGTCGCGGATGTCCTGATGATTGGATCGAACGTAATGTCTATTCACGTTTCACCACTGGCGGCATTGCTTCGTTGCTGATCATCAATGTGTTGTTGTTTGGCGGGCTGGGCTTAACCTTGTGGGCGATCCAGATGATGTGGATACCCTTTTTTGCGGCCGGCGTAATCAACGGCATTGGCCATTGGTGGGGTTACCGCAACTTTGAGTGCCCAGACGCCGCGCGCAATATCGTTCCCTGGGGCATCCTGATCGGTGGCGAAGAACTGCACAACAATCACCACACCTATCCGAACTCTGCCAAATTGTCCGTTAAGTGGTTCGAGCTCGACATCGGTTGGTTCTGGATACGGCTGTTCGAAATTCTGGGTCTGGCCAAGGTCATCAGTACCGGCCCGGTGGTGGAACGCGTGGCGGAAAAGGATGTGCTGGACAAAGATGCGGCCTGGGCACTGCTCAACGATCGTTTCCATGTCATGGCGCGCTACTCCAAGGAAGTGGTTCGCCCGGTCATGGAGCAGGAGTATCGCAAGGCCGATCAGGCGACCCGCAAGTTGATCAAGAAAACCCGCAGAGTATTGTGTCGTGAGTCATCCCTGGTGGGTGAGCGCGATCGGGATCGGATTAATGCCGCGGTGCAAAGCAGTGCCGACATCGCCCTCATTCACGAGCTGCATGAGCGGCTGCTGGAAATCTGGTCTAAGCGCGGTGGCAACATGGAAGAGGTCATCAACGCGTTGCGCGAGTGGTGCCTGGAAGCTGAAGAGTCTGGCATGCAGACCCTGCATGACTTTGCCGATACCCTGAAATCCTACGCGACACCCCATACCGCGCCGGCCTAGTACGCCATAGCGGCACGGACCTACCCTACATACGTTCGACGACGCCGATACCGAGCAGACCCAGGCCTAGTTTCAGGGTTTTCGCACTTTGCTGTGCGAGCACCAGCCGGCGCTGTCGTACTTCTGCCTCACTCGCGAGAATTGGACACACCTCGTAAAATTGCGTAAAACGCGTCGCCAGATCGAACAGGTACGCACACAGCAGATGTGGGTAACCGTCGGTCGCTACGCTATGCAGCGCATCGTCCAGGCCGGCAATGGCCAACGCCAGCAGGCGCTCAGGCTCGTCCACGCTCACGGTCTGGCCTGGCAGCTCGTCGGGTGCAATGTCTCCGCGTGCGAAAATACTCTGTATACGCGTGTAGGCGTATTGCAGATAAGGCGCGGTGTTGCCGTCAAAGCTGATCATCTGATCCCAGTCGAATACGTAGTCGCTGGTGCGGTTTTTGGATAGATCTGCGTATTTGACGGCGCCAATGCCGATGACGTTGCCCAATGCAGAGGCCGCTTCGTCGTCGAGGTCGGGATTTTTTTCCTTTACCAACGCGGTGGCACGCTGTTCGGCTTCGTCCAACAGTTGCGCCAGCTTCACCAGTTCGCCACTGCGCGTTTTGAATGGCTTGCCGTCTCTGCCCAGCATTGCGCCGAAGGGCATGTGTTCCAGGCTCGCACCGTTGCGGTTGAAGCCGGCGCGCTCGGCGACGGCAAACACCTGGTTGAAGTGCAGCGCCTGGCGCGCGTCAGTAAAGTACAGGGCGCGCTGTACCGCGAGGGTGCCGGTGCGGTAGCGAATGGCCGCCAGATCTGTAGTGGCGTACAGGTAGCCGCCGTCTGATTTCTGCACGATTACCGGAAGCACATCGCCTTTCCTGGTCTTGAACTCGTCCAGGAAGACGCATTGGGCCCCGTCAGATTCCTGCAGCAGACCACTGGCGCCGAGATCCTCAATGACCGCATCGAGATCGTCATTGTAGGCACTCTCGCCCTTGGTGTGTTGCGGTCCCAGGGTCACGCCAAGCCGATCGTAAAGTTGTTGGCAGTGTGACATAGAGATGTCGATGAACCTCTGCCAGATGTGCAGAACGTCCGCATCCCCGCTCTGTAGCGCCACCACGGCCTGGCGCGAGCGGTTTTGAAAGTCCGCGTCGTCATCGAAGCACGCCTTGGCGGCGCGGTAAAACTCTTCCAGGTCGGCAAGCTCGTCGGAGTCTGCGCCGCGTTCCTGCATGTACGTGAGCAGCATGCCGAACTGGGTGCCCCAATCACCGACATGATTCTGTCGAATAACGCTATGGCCCTGGGCTTCGAGCACGCGGGCAACGCAATCGCCGATCACGGTGCTGCGTAGATGACCCACGTGCATCTCTTTGGCAAGGTTGGGTGCTGAATAATCTACCACCACGGTTTGCGGGTGCTCGGCAGGGCTGATGACGCCGGCACTTGCCGCGGCAAGATAGTCAGGCGCAAGCTTGATGTTGATGAATCCCGGGCCAGCGATGTCGACCTGTGCTGCGATGCCGTCCAGGTCGAGACGGGCAACCACTTCGGCTGCGAGTTCGCGAGGATTTCTGCCTGCGCGTTTGGCGGCTCCCATCACGCCATTTGCCTGGTAGTCACCGTGTTCAGGGCGGGTAGCGTTCTGCACCAGCGCGTCGCCGGCAACCCCCAGATCCGCAAAAGCGGCTTCGATGCGTGCGGTTAGTGTGCGCCGTATGTGCATGCGTTAGGGAGGCGCCGCCTGATTAATCCAGCGGACTGACTTGCTCGGCCTGGGCGCCCTTTTCCAGATGGGCGACCTCGAAGCTCACTTTTTGGCCGTCGCGCAGTACCGGGCGCTGGTTGCGATCTCCGCTATTGACGATGGATCTTTGATGGACAAATACCTCCTCGCCATTGTCGCGAATGATGAAACCGTAGCCTTTGGAACGATTGAACCACTTGACGGTTCCGCTCTCCTGGGGACCGCGCGGGGCATTTTCGGCCGGCTTATCCCGGGGGGCTCGATCGCGCGACGGCTTGTCTCGGGAGTTGTCTCGGGAGCCGTCTCGCGCGTTGCGGCTCTTGTTGCCACCGCCTCTTTTGGCGTTTGCGCGATTGTTGTTGCCGCGGCGTTGTTTCGGGTCGGATCGATTGGCGTTGTCGCCTCGAGCTGGTCTGGCTTCAGACTTTGCGGCTGGCCGCAAGCGGGCGTTGAACAGGCCGTTGATAAGCAGTGCAACGAACGTAATGGCCAGTAGGGCGATATAGCTGTCTGGCCAGAACCGTTGTGCGGTTTCGGTGACCAGGGCGGCAAGCAAGAGAGCGCTCGCAAGGGCAATTAGCAGGGTGGGCATGATGACGTCTTATGGGTAAAGTAAAAAAGCGGGGCATTCTACCCCAAAAACTCGGGCTTGCGGTCGCCTTGCGTTGAGTACTAGATTCGGCGGATGGTCACGATCACTACTGCGGTGTCCGGCACCGCTGCCATGCCCTGACGCAGGCTGGTGTTGACCAGCTCAATTCTTTGCACCACTTCCATGCCACTACTTATGCGGCCGAATACGGCGTAACCGGCCTGGTTGCCGTCAGCGTCGAGGTGAGGATTGTCCCCGACATTGATGAAAAATTGGGTGTCGGCTGAATCTGGATCGGACAAGCGCGCCATGGCCACGGTTCCCCGCGTATTTTTCACACCGTTGAATGATTCGTTCGGAACCTTGTTCGGACCGGGCTTGTATTTCAGGTCTGCCGTGTAACCGCCGCCCTGCACCATGAAGTTGGCAATCACCCGATGGAACACCAGACCGTCGTAAAACTCATCCTCAACCAGCTGCAGGAAATTGCTCACGGTGCGGGGGCTGAGTTTTTCCAGTAGCTCAATTTCGAATGTTCCGAACTCGGTAGTCACCGCCACGCGGGGGTTTTCTGCGTATACGGGCGCTGTAGCCCCGAGGCCGGAGACGGCAAGGACAATGATCTGAAACCAACGATAGATGCTCATGTTCGTAATGGTAGCCGAGGGGCGGGCACGAATAAACGCGTATGCCCACACAATGTGATGTTGCTCATGCGTTTGCCAGAATCGCGACGTAGGCGTTGACCGCCTGCTGCAGGCCAATGTCGAGCGCGTCGGATATGAGCGCGTGGCCAATGGAGACTTCTGCGACTTCGCGGATTTCGCAGAACAGGGGCAGGTTTACCAGGTCGAGATCGTGACCGGCGTTAACCCCCAGGCCCAGGCTGGTGGCGTACTGCGCGGCGCTGAGATAGCCGGCGAAGCTTTCCCGGGTGGCGGGATGATCCGCGCCGTGCGCCCAGAAGGTCTCGGCAAACGGACCGGTGTACAACTCGACCCGGTCCGCGCCGTGTGCTTTGGCTTGTTCGAGCTGAGCAGGCTGCGGATCCATGAACAGACTGACCCGCGCGCCGCGGGCCTGATAGCGGGCGATGCGCCGGGCGAGTTCTTCATTGAAACCGCTGGCGAGATCCCACCCGTGGTCTGACGTCAGTTGATCGTCGCTGTCGGGTACCAGCGTGGCCTGGGTGGGGCGCGTGGTTTCGATCAGGGCATCAAAGCCTGGGTAGCCCTGTGCTGTCGGTCCAGCGCCAGGATTGCCTTCGATGTTGAATTCGATGTGTGGATAGTCCGCGATCAATAACGCTGCCAGGTCGGTGACATCATGTGGACGAATATGCCGCTGGTCGGGTCGTGGGTGGACCGTTATACCTGCCGCGCCGGCGGCAATGGCGGTGCGTGCTGCGTCGACCACACTGGGCCTGTGACCGTCTCTGGAATTGCGCACCAGTGCGATTTTGTTCAGGTTGACGCTCAGTACCGTCATGCTCGCTTGCCGTCAGCTCCAGGCGCTGCGCTGCGGTCGCGCCTTTATGATGACCCCCGCCAACAAACCGATGAACAATAGCGCTCCACCAATCATCAAGGTCTCGTTGCGGGCGTTGTCTTCCGTACGCGCGTAGCTTTCTGCCAGGTCGTCGAGTTCGTCCTGCAAACGAGCGTTGGCTTCCACCAGCTTCTGGTTGGTAGCGTGTTCATCAATGGCGCCAGCCGATATGCGTTTGACCTCGGCGAGCTCCGCTTCTAGCGCAGCGATGCGCTGTTGGCTGCTTGCGTTTGCGCTACCGCGCTCGCGATTGCTTTGGGTAAGTTCACCCACCTTGCCCTGTTCCGCCTTCAGGTCTGCGCGTGCCCTTTCCAGGGCGCGCTGTGCAGCCACCAGTTTGACCTTGGCGATCGGTTCATCGATGAGGTACTGGCTGCGCACCCATCCTTCCATTCCGCGCAAAGTTCTTATCTGCGTGAAACCAGCTTCTTCGTCTACCGCCAACACGTCCAGGACCGTGCCGCTCGGCATGCCGGCATGCAGAATGCGGTGTCCCCCGGACGGGCCGCTGCGCAAGGGCACGGTGAGTTCATCGGAAACGTACAGCGTCTCGGCATGAGCGCTCATGCCGACGGTCGCTGTGCTGAGGTAGATCAGGGCGATGGTGATGGGCCGCACACACTTCATCGGGCGCTTTGCTCCTTTGACCTGGTTAGCTTTCAATGGTTTTACTGTTGTCCGCGGCAGATTTGCTTTTCGGGTCGGGCAGATTTTCTTCGCTCAGCAATCCTTTGGCGTACAGATAAGCGAACGTGCAGATGAGGAATACTACGTTCAAAGCGAGCAGTCCCACGAACTTGAAAGTCACCCACGTGTCCATAGAGTAGGTGTAGGCGACCCATAGATTGATCGCGCCCGCGCTCACGAAGCCTGCCGCCCAACCGTAGGTGAGGGTGAACCAGGCGTTATCCGGCAGCTTCATGACCTGCCCCAGCATGCGCTGTATCAGATACACCCGGGCGATCAGGTGCGCGCCCACCAGGGAGACGGCTAACAGCCAGTTTACGATTGTAGGCTTCCACTGGATGAAGGTTTCGTCGCGCAAGATCAGGGTCATGCCGCCGAGGACCATGCTGGCCCAGAAGGTCACCTTCAACTCGTTGCCAATGGGCTTTTTCAGCAGCCAGTAGGCTCCGACCTGCAGGGTCACGCCCGCCATCAACACGCCGGTGGCCAGGAATATATCGCGGCTTATGAAGTACACCACGACAAACGCCAGAATGGCGATGTAATCCAGAAACTGTTGCATAGAAATTCGTTATCCTTAGCGGTGTTGCACTCGAGTCGCCGGCATCCAGGCGATTCACGGCGCCGATGATAAAAGATTCGCCGACCCTGTGTAACGAAAACCTCGAAAGCTTAGCGAGAACGATTCGTGAGTCAGTTGTTGAATGTACATCCCGACAACCCGCAGCGGCGGCTGATTCAGCTCGCCGTGAACGCGTTGCAGGACGGCGGGCTGGTGGTATACCCCACGGACACTACCTATGCTCTTGGTTGTCACATTGGCGACAAGAGCGCTCTGGAGCGCATCGTTGCACTGCGCCGATTGCACAAGAGCCATCAGTTTACTCTGGCGTGCAGGGACCTGAGTGAGCTTGGCACCTATGCGCGGGTCGACAACAGCAGCTATCGATTGCTCAAGCGAGCCACGCCAGGCCCGTTTACCTTCGTGTTGAAAGCCACCAAGGAGGTGCCGAAGCGCCTGGTGCACATGAAACGGCGCACGATCGGCATCCGCGTGCCGGATCACCCCATCGCCCAGCTGCTGTTGGAGATGATGGGCGAGCCGATCATGACCACCACTTTTCGCATGCCGGACGCCACTGAGCCGTCCCGGGAGGCGGCGGAAATATATGCGGAGGTTGGCAACCGCGTGGACGTGGTCGTGGATGGTGGTCCCTGCGATGTGGAGGCGTCGACGGTGATTGATCTCACCGGAACGCATCCGCAAGTGGTGCGAGTCGGCAAGGGCGAGCTGGATGCAATATGAAGGCGCGCAGTTCTATAATAGCGCCCTGATAACCCACCGAAGGCGCTCGCTTGAGCAGTAACGATTCCAACCAGAGAGTGCTCTCTGGCATGCGTCCAACAGGACGTCTACATCTAGGCCATCTGCATGGCGTTTTAAACAACTGGGTTCAATTGCAGCACGAGTACGAGTGCTTCTTTTTCGTGGCGGATTATCACGCCTTGACCACGGAGTACGAAACCTCAGAAAGCATCGAGCAGTACACATACGACACGGTGGTGGACTGGCTTGCTGCTGGCGTCAATCCGGGTGCGGCGACCATTTTTGTACAAAGTCGGGTACCCGAGCACGCCGAACTGCATCTGATGCTTTCAATGATCACTCCGGTCAGCTGGCTCGAACGCGTACCGAGCTATAAGGACCAGCAGCAGAAGCTCAACGACAAGGACCTTTCGACCTATGGGTTTCTGGGCTATCCGTTGCTGCAGTCGGCGGACATCCTGATCTATCGGGCGGGGTGGGTGCCGGTGGGCGCCGATCAGGTGGCCCACGTGGAGCTGACCCGTGAGGTCGCACGCCGGTTCAACCACATCTATGGCCGAGAGCCGGGCTTCGAAAGCCTGGCGGAAGCAGCGATCAAGAAAATGAGCAAGAAGGCAGCGCGCCTGTACGGTCAGCTGCGCACGGCTTACCTTGAACAGGGCGATGCCGAAGCGCTGGAACGCGCACGTGCATTGCTTGCGGAACAGCAGAACCTGTCCATCGGTGACCGCGAGCGTTTGTTCGGATACCTGGAAGGTGGCGGGCGCATCATTCTGCCTGAGCCCCAGGCGCTGTTGACCAAAACGGCAAAGATGCCGGGCCTGGACGGCGAGAAAATGTCTAAGTCGTACAACAACTACATTTCGCTGCGCGAAGAACCCGACGTGGTGGCGGAAAAAGTTCGCACTATGCAAACCGATCCGGCGCGAGGCCGTCGCTCGGATCCGGGTAACCCGGAAAATTGCCCGGTGTTTGCCTTGCACGAGGTGTATTCCGACGATGCGGTGCGGGCGTGGGCCACCGACGGCTGCCTGAGCGCCGGCATCGGTTGTGTGGATTGCAAGCAGCCATTGACGGACGCCATCAATGCGGAGCAGGAAGTCATGCGCCAGCGCGCCAAGCAGTTCGAGGACGACCCTGATCTGGTGCATGCGATTTTGCAGGAAGGCTCGGACAAAGCGCGCAACATCGCTCGAGAAACCATGGAAGATGTCAAAGAAGCCGTGGGGATTACCCACCGATAGGGCGTATAGTGGCCAGTAGCAGGCTTTTTCAATAGTCTGCCAGCCCGCCAGCGAGGAGACGACGTGAGTGACCAACCAAGCCAATTAGATGAAGCTCGTGAGGAGCATGCCGGCACGGTTGCGGTGGTGCGGGGCGAGGCGGTAAAGGAGCTGCCTACGGACCTGTACATACCCCCGGAAGCGTTGGAGGTTTTCCTCGACACTTTCGAAGGACCGTTGGATCTTTTGTTGTATCTGATACGGCGCCAGAACCTGGACATTCTCAACATCAAAGTGGCTGCGATTACCGAGCAGTACATGCAATACATTGACCTGATGCATGCGCTGCAGCTCGAGCTGGCAGGGGAGTACCTGTTGATGGCGGCCATGCTCGCGGAGATCAAATCGCGCATGCTGCTGCCGCGACCAGACACGCTCGAAGACGCCGAAGGCGATCCCCGCGCGGAGTTGATACGGCGTCTGCAGCAGTATGAGCAGATAAAATCCGCCGCCGAGGGCATCAGTGAGATTCCCCGCCTGGAGCGGGATACCTACGTCGTGGGGGCGAGCAAGCCCGAGCTGGTGCGTCAGCACGCGGATCCGGACGTAGAGCTGAAAGAGGTGCTGCTGGCACTGGCATCAGTGCTGCGCCGCGCGGAGATGTATGCGCGACACGAGGTGCAGATGGAAGCACTATCGGTGCGCGAACGCATGGGCAACGTGCTGGCGCTGGTGAACGGTAGCGATGGCTTCGTTGCGTTCGGCGAGCTGTTTACCGCGGAAGAGGGGCGCATGGGTGTAGTGGTGAGTTTTCTCGCGATTATGGAACTGATACGTGAAGGGATGGTCGAGTTTGTGCAGAGCGAGCCGTTTGCGCCGATTCATGTGCGCGCGGCTTCCGGGGCGGTTGATCATGCCCCTGTTTTCAACACCAACTACGGCGGTGAGGCTCAGGCGGACGACGCGAACGTGGACAACAGCGCGGATTTAGGAGAAGCATAGATGGACGCTGATCAGATACGTCGGATCGTCGAGGCTGCGCTGTTGGCATCCGACGGCCCGCTGACCGTGGCGAACATCACCCGACTGTTTGCGCCAGGTGAATTGGATGAGGAGCAAGCCAGCAAGCAGATACGCGAGGCGTTGAAAACATTGACGGAAGAAGCGAGCGCCCGGGGTGTGGAGCTCAAACGGGTGGCATCCGGATACCGTTATCAGGTGCGCCAGGAGCTGAGTGAGTGGGTTAGCCGCCTGTGGGATGAAAAGCCGCCACGCTATACCCGTGCGTTGTTGGAAACTTTAGCATTGGTCGCCTACAAACAGCCGGTTACGCGTGGCGATATTGAGCAGGTACGCGGCGTGAGCGTCAGTCAGAGCATCATGCGCACCCTGATCGAACGCGACTGGATACGCGTAGTAGGCCAAAAGGAAGTACCCGGGCGGCCGTCGTTGTATGGCACCACCAAGGCTTTTCTGGATTACTTCAATCTGAAAAGCCTGGATCAATTGCCGCCGTTGGCGGAGATACGCGCGCTCATTGAACCAGCACTGGTTGAAGAAGAGCTGGAGCCGCAAACCGCGGAGTCTGAGGAACAAGCCGAGGGCATCGCGGCTCACGTTGAGTTGCCGGAAGAGGGAGAACCCGAGCCCGTCGGCGAGGCGGCCCCTTCGAGCGCTGACGTCGTGCAGCTGCACACCGGCGGCAGCCAGCCCAACAACTAGGCGCAACCGTGCAAGGTGAAAAAATCCATAAGCTGCTGGCGGCTGCGGGGATCGGCTCGCGCCGCGAAATCGAGACCTGGATTCATGCTGGCCGCGTTGTGGTGAATGGCGAGCAGGCGCACATCGGCCAGCGTATTGCCAGCACCGACCGGGTAGAAGTCGATGGTCGTGCAGTGCCATTGCGCGCCACGATTACCCCCGAAATCATTGTTCTGAACAAACCCGGCGGGGTCGTGTGCAGTCGTAACGACGAAGAAGGCCGTCCGACGATTTTTGACACGCTGCCGCCGCTTCGCCACGGCCGTTGGATCAGCATTGGCCGCCTGGACATGCAGACCACCGGCCTGTTGCTATTGACCAACGATGGGGCTCTGGCGCATAAGATGATGCACCCTTCAACCGGGCTGGATCGCGAATATGCTGTGCGCATCAACGCGGAGCTGGAAGACGACGAGCTGGCCTTGCTGATGCAGGGCGTAGACGTGGAGGGCGAGACGCTACGCTTCAGTGACATCCGGTTCTACGATGGCAGCGGTCGAAACTTCTGGTATCACGTGGTGTTGATGGAAGGCAAGAATCGTGAAGTCAGACGCCTGTTTGAAGCCATCGGTTGCACCGTCAGCCGCTTGAAACGCGTCCGCTATGGCCCGGTGATCCTGCCGTCATGGCTTCGTCAGCGGCATTGGGCATTCATGACGGTTGACGATGTGCACGCTCTGTACCGCTTGCTGCACTTGCCTTTCACGCCACCGCAAGGCAAACCGCCTAAACGCGGCCGCGTCGCCAAAAGCAGTTGTCTGTTGCCCTATCCGGCACTGGAAAGCAAGCAACGCTAGCGTTATCCCTGCCAGTCGCGCGCCTCGATGTGCGTGCCTGTGGCGGGTAAGTTGGCGCCGTTGCGTGGTCCGCGCATGAGGTACACGTATAAATCCATATGCTGCTCGGCGACAGGCAAAGTCTGCGGGTCTTCCGCGGGATACGCCGCTGCGCGCATCGTGGTGCGGGTGCCGCCGGGGTTGACGCTGAACACGTGTATGCGCCCGGCGGTTTCAGTTTCGTCCGCCAGAATCTCGCTGAACCCTTCAGTGGCGAACTTAGAGACCGAGTAGGCGCCCCAATAGGCTCTGCCCTGGCGTCCTACGCCTGACGATGTGTTGATCACGCAGCTGTAGGCTGGGGCATCCAACAGGTCGAACAGCGCCTGGGTGAGCACGAACGGTGCGGTGACGTTGGTCTGCATCACGCGCTGCCACTCCTCGATGGGGTAGTGTGCCAACGGCACGCGCGGGCCCAGACGTGACGCGTTGTGCAGCAGTCCGTGCAGATCGCCGTAGGTGTCGGCGATGGAATCGTGCAGCGCGGCCGTCGCATCGCTGTTCAGATGCTCCAGATCGCAGGGCACGATGACGGCCTGGGTGGCGGTGTTGCCCTCGATCCAATCGAATACCTGTTCCAGCTTTCCCCGGGAACGGCCCAGCAATATGACGTTGGCGCCAAAACAGGCAAATGTTCGGGCCGCGGCTGCGCCTATGCCATCTCCGGCGCCGGTGACGAGAATATTGCGCCCGGCCAGAGCGTCTTCGGGAAGTTCGCAACGCCACTGCTGCGCCGCCCGGGACAACTCATCGTACCCGGCCGCGCCTTTGTGGACGGTCATTGTGGTTTCCTTGCGTGCACCAGGTAGTTGGCGTCTATGTCGCGGCTGATGCGGCATTGGCGGGAAAACGGGTTGTACACCATGCCGCTGATGTCCATGACTTCTAATTCTGCTGCGCGAATCGCGCGGCACAATTCGGACGGCTTGATGAATTTCTGATAATCGTGGGTGCCGCGCGGCAGAATATTCATCACGTATTCTGCGCCGAGGATCAGCAGCGCGTAGGCTTTCGGATTGCGATTGATGGTCGAGAAGAATATATCTGCGCCGGGCTGGGCCATCTCTGCGCAGGCTGTCACCGTAGACGCGTAGCTGGTGACATGTTCGAGCATTTCCAGACAGGTGACCGTGCGGTACCGGCCGGGTTCTGCGGCCGCCACCTCTTCCGCGGTGCCATCGCGATACTCCACTTCCACCTCGGTTTCCAGAGCGTGCAGGCGCGCCACGGAGAGGGCCTTACCGGCCATGTCGACACCGGTCACTGCAGCACCCGTTGCGGCCATGGATTCGGTCAGCACGCCGCCTCCGCAGCCGATATCGATGACCGGGCCGGCTTGTAGATCAGTACGCTCCATGATGTACGCCAGGCGCGTCGGATTGATGTCATGCAGCGTCTTAAAGTCGCCGTTGGGATCCCACCATCGATGCGCAAGAGCGTCAAATTTGTCGACTTCGTTGGGATCGACGTTTGCCGTATCGCTCATCTCGTCGCTACCTTACTGCTTGAAGAGCCTGTGCAGAGTGCCACGAGCGGACACGCTGCGCCAAGTCCGATTGCGACATGCAGGTGAGCTGCCCGTTGGCCACCATCTGCTTGCCGTTAATGAAAACGTTGTCTACCGCATTGCCGGCATTGCCGTGCACCAGCGCGGCGAACGGGTTGTACACTGGAAGCAGTCCCAGCGCGTCGGTGTTGACGGTAATGAAATCAGCGGCTTTGCCGGCTTGCAGGGAACCGGTTCTGTCGCCGATGCCGAGCACCCTGGCGCCGTCGTGGGTCGCCATGCGCACCACGTCCGCGGCGGCGCCCTGGGCTGCATCGCGCTGTTCGTGCTTAGCCATGAGCGATGCCAGCCGCGCCTCGTCAAACATATCCAGGCGATTGTTGGACGCAGCACCGTCGGTGCCGATGGCTACCGCCACGCCCGCGTTCTGCAGGTCGCTCACCGGGCAATAGCCCGAGGCGAGCTTCAGATTGGAGGTGGGGCAATGCACCACTTGGGTGCCGCTTTCGGCAACCATGTTGAGTTCTTCCGGGGTTATCTGAGTCATGTGTACCGCCTGCAAGCTCGGGCCCAGCAGACCGGCTTCATGCAGGCGGCTGATCCATGACTGGCCGATTCTGCTGTGGGCATCACGTACTTCCGCGGCGGTTTCGTGCAGGTGAATCTGCACCATGATGTCCAGTTCGTTGGCGTACATGCCCACCTGTTCCATATCCGTTGGGCTCAACGTGTAGGCCGCGTGTGGGCCCAGGGCGATGTTGATCAGGTCTTCGTGGCGGTAGTGATGAAACAGCTCCAGACCTTTGTGCAGGGCGTCGGTGACGTTTTCACTCCACGGGTTTTCGAATTCGATCAACGGGAAAGCGAGCTGGGCGCGCATGCCCAGCTCGACGCAGAGTTTGCCGACGACTTCCGGATAAAAGTACATGTCTGAAAACGTGGTGGTGCCGGACAACAGCATTTCGGCAATGGCGAGTTCGCTGCCCAGGCGCACGTAGTCCGGGTTCATCAGCCGTGCTTCCATGGGCCAGATGGTTTCGTTGAGCCACACCTCCAGCGGCTGGTCTTCCCCAGCGCCGCGCAGAAGTGACATGGCGGCATGGCCGTGGGCATTGACCAGCCCAGGCATGAGGATGTGCTGATCCAGGTCAATCACAGTGTCTGCCCGGTAGGTTGCGTGCAGTTCTTCGCGCGGACCAAGCGCATCGATGCGGCTGCCGGTAACCGCTACAGCGTGGTTTTCAAGGACGACGTTTTGCGGCGCGATCGGCAGCACCCAGGGTGCGCTGATGAGTAAATCACATGCGTTCATAAGGCAAGTATAACGGTACTCCGAGCGCCATACGTGGTAACATTTGCGCCTTCCATTTATGCCAGTTTTGCATGTCAGAAATCGGTTCTGAAGACAGTAGAGATATCCATCAGGTAAACATCGAAGACGAGCTGCGGCAGTCCTATTTGGACTACGCAATGAGCGTCATCGTGGGCCGTGCGTTGCCCGATGTGCGTGACGGATTGAAGCCGGTACACAAGCGTGTGCTGTTCGCCATGAACGAGTTGAACAACACCTACAACCGGCCTTACGTGAAGTCCGCGCGGGTGGTCGGCGAGGTCATCGGTAAATACCACCCGCACGGCGACAGCGCGGTGTACGACACCGTGGTGCGCATGGCGCAGGATTTCTCGTTGCGCTATATGCTGGTAGATGGCCAGGGAAATTTTGGTTCCATCGACGGTGACCCACCGGCAGCCATGCGTTACACCGAAGTGCGAATGTCGAAGATCGCGTCGGATTTGCTGGCAGATCTCGACAAAGACACCGTGGATTTCGCCACCAACTACGACGATACCCTCACCATGCCCGAGGTGTTGCCGACCCGGGTGCCCAACCTGCTGGTGAACGGTTCCTCCGGCATTGCGGTAGGCATGGCGACCAATATTCCTCCACACAATCTGAACGAAGTGGTGGATGCGTGTCTGGCCTTGTTAGACGACGGTGACCTCAGCGTCGATGACCTGATGGATTTCGTCAAAGGCCCTGATTTCCCTACCGCCGGCATCATCAATGGCCGCGCCGGGATCGTGCAGGCGTATCGTTCCGGCCGGGGCCGAATTTACGTGCGGGCGCGCGCCGAGGTAGTGGAACAAAAGAATGGCCGCGAACGCATCATCATTTCCGAGATCCCTTATCAGCTGAATAAATCCAAGCTGATAGAAAAAATCGCCGAGCTGGTCAAAGACAAAAAGATCGAAGGCATCACCGAGCTGCGCGACGAATCTGACAAAGACGGTCTGCGGGTCGTTATCGAGATACGGCGGGGTGACTCCGGCGACGTGATTCTCAACAATCTGTACACCCAGACGCAATTGCAGTCGGTGTTCGGTATCAATTGTGTCGCGCTGGTAGACGGTCAGCCGAAACTTTTGAATTTGAAACAGATGCTGGAAGCGTTCCTGCAGCATCGACAGGAAGTGGTCACACGCCGCACGCTTTACCTGTTACGCAGGGCTCGCCAGCGTGGGCATATTCTCGAAGGTCAGGCAGTGGCGTTGGCCAACATCGACGCAGTGATCGAGTTGATCAAGAACTCGCCTGCTGCCGCTGAAGCACGCGCAGCGCTGGTGGAGCGTCGCTGGGAAGCCGCCGCGTTGTTCGAATTGTTAGAAGAAGTCGGGTCGGATGCCTGTCGGCCCGAAGGGCTGTCCGAGGACTTCGGTTTTGTGGAAGGCCGCTACCGGCTGACCGAAGAGCAGGCCCAGGCCATTTTGGAGATACGCCTGCATCGCCTCACCGCCATGGAGCAGGATAAGCTCATGGAGGACTACAAAGGCGTATTGGATGAGATCGCAGATCTGCTTGACATCCTCGGCTCCCACGAGCGTCTGCTGAGTGTCATACGCGAAGAGCTGAACGACATCAAAACCGCCTATGGAGATGAGCGGCGTACCGAGATCGTCGCCACCCAACAGGATTTGTCAGTTGAAGATCTGATCACCGAAGAAAATCTCGTGGTGACCATCTCTCATCAGGGCTACGGCAAGACGCAACCGCTGGACATGTATCGTGCCCAGCGCCGTGGAGGGCGGGGTAAGGCAGCCACCAGTGTTAAGGACGAAGATTTCGTCGAGCATCTGTGCATTGCGAACTCCCACGACACGCTGCTGTGTTTTTCCAACGTCGGTAAGGTGTATTGGATTAAGGCGTTTCAGATCCCACAGGGCAGCCGTGGCGCCAAGGGCCGGCCGATGATAAACATTCTCCCGCTGGGTGCCCAAGAGCGCATCACCGCTGTTATGCCCATGCATGAATACACCTCTGACCACTTCGTATTCATGGCCACTGCCAACGGCACGGTCAAAAAGACTCCGCTCGAGCAGTTTTCCCGTCCGCGCCCAAGTGGTCTGATCGCGCTGGAGCTCGAAGAAGGCAATACCCTGGTGGGGGTTGCCATTACCAACGGCTCCAGCGACGTGTTGTTGTGCTCCAGCGCCGGCAAGGCGTCGCGCTTCAAGGAATCTGATGTGCGCGCCATGGGCCGTACTGCCAAAGGCGTGCGTGGCATCAGGCTGAACGCCGGGCAGCGGGTGATCTCGCTGATCATTCCGCAAGCGGATGGCTCGGTCCTCACTGCCAGCGAAAACGGTTACGGCAAGCGTACCGCGGTAGACGACTTTCCGGTCAAAGGCCGCGGCGGCCTGGGCGTGATTGCTATGCAGACCAGTGACCGCAATGGTCAGATGGTTGGCGCGGTGCAAGTGTTTCCCGGTGACGAGCTGATGCTGATCAGCAACATGGGAACGCTGGTGCGCACGGCTGCCGATGAGGTCTCTGAACTTGGCCGCAACACCCAGGGCGTGCGTCTGATCAATGTGAAGTCTGGCGAGTTGCTCAACAGCGTAGAACGCATCGCTGAAGAGGACGTGGCGGAAGCTGTAGACGACGCTGACACCATTGACGACGCGGCTGACTCCGACGATGCTGGTAACAACGAAAACACCGACGCCGACGACTAGCTACTAGCGACTAAAGCACCGACTACGGAGACAGACCCTTTGGCGAGGATATTCAATTTTTCCGCCGGCCCGGCGGCATTGCCGCAAAGCGTGTTGGAACAGGCTCAGGCCGAAATGCTGGATTTCCAGGGCACCGGCATGTCGGTGATGGAAATGAGCCATCGCGGCAAAGAGTTTGTTGCCATTGCCGCCCAGGCAGAGGCGGATTTTCGCGAGTTGCTGGGTGTGTCTGACGACTATCATGTGTTGTTTCTGCAAGGCGGCGCCACCACCCAGTTTGCCGGCGTACCTCTGAACCTGACCAGCACTGGCGACACGGTCGACTTTGTCGATACCGGCGCGTGGTCCGTTAAAGCGATCAAGGAAGCAGGAAAATACTGCAACGTAAACGTTGCCGCTTCCAGCAAAGCAAGCAACTACGACACCATCCCAGCTGTTGGCGCGTGGCAGATCAGCCCGGACGCCCGTTATCTGCATATCTGCTCCAACGAGACCATTGGCGGCGTGCAGTTTCAGGAGTTTCCCGAGCTGGGCGTACCGTTGGTGGCCGATATGTCGTCTGACTTTCTGTCGCGACCCGTGAACGTCGATCAGTTCGCGGTGATCTACGGCGGCGCGCAAAAGAACCTTGGTCCGGCCGGGCTGACCGTAGTGGCGGTACGCAAGGAACTGTGTGGCAATGCCCGGGTTGAAACACCCACGGCGTTGGATTATGCGGTGCAGGCTGAGGCCGACTCAATGTCTAACACGCCGCCCACGTACGTGTGGTACTTGATCGGTCTGGTGTTTGCCTGGTTGAAAGCCCAGGGCGGCCTCGCAGGCATCAATGAACTCAATCAGCGCAAGGCGGCCAAACTATACGCCGCCATCGACAACAGTAACTTTTACCATTCACCCGTGGATCGATCCGTTCGCTCTTTGATGAACGTTCCGTTTACCATGCCGGATGCATCCCTGGACGCACAATTTGTGGCGCAAGCGGATGCATGCGGGCTGTCTGGTCTCAAAGGCCACCGTAGTGTTGGCGGTATGCGCGCGAGCCTGTATAACGCAGTGCCTGAGGCTGCGGTAGACGCCCTGGTTGAATTGATGAATGAGTTCGAGCATGAGCACGGATGACGAAAAACTCAAACCCCTGCGCGAGCGCATAGACGCTATAGACCGCGAGCTGTTGCGCCTGCTGAATGAACGCGCGCAATGCGCGCTTGATGTGGGCGAGATCAAACAAGGCGATGAGTCGGGTGCACCCCCGGTGTTTTATCGGCCGGAGCGTGAGGCGCAGATTCTTGCGGCGCTCATGGCGGAAAACAACGGCCCGCTGACCGACGCAGACATTGCCGGGCTGTTTCGCGAAGTCATCTCGTGCTGCTTGAATCTGGAGCTGCCCCTGACCGTGGCCTACCTCGGGCCGGAAGGAACCTACACCGAGGCCGCCAGCATCAAGCAGTTTGGCCATTTCGCCACCAAACGGCCGCTGACTTCCATCGATGAAGTGTTTCGCGAGGTTGAGTCGCAAGCCGTGCAATATGGCGTTGTGCCGGTTGAGAATTCCACCGAGGGCATGGTCAACCACACCCTGGATTGTTTTCTTACCTCCAAGGTCAAAATCTGTGCTGAGGTGGAGCTGGCCATTCATCATGCGCTGATGCGTGCAGAAGAAGGCGACGGCGACATCAAACAGATCGTGTCCCATGAACAGAGCCTTGCTCAATGTCGAGGCTGGCTCGACCAGCATTATCCCGGCGTACCGCGGGTGGCGGTGGCGAGCAACGCGGAAGCTGCGAAGCAGGCGGCGGAAGACGCGAGTGTGGCCGCCATTGGCGGCGAAATCGCCGCGGATCAATATGGTTTGCGAGTGTTGTCTGCGCGCATTGAAGACCAGGCCGACAACAAGACGCGCTTCCTGGTGCTGGGCAATCAGCAAGTCGGTCCAAGCGGGCGCGACAAGACCTCGATCTTAGTGTCCGTGCGCAACGAACCCGGAGCGCTACTCAGAGTGCTGCAGCCGTTTGAGACCTATGGGATCAGCCTGACGCGCATCGAAACGCGCCCGGCGCGCTCCGGCGATTGGTCGTATGTCTTTTTCATCGATTTTGACGGCCATCAGAACGATGAAAACGCGCGCCAGGTCATCGACGCCATTAAAGCGGTGGCGTTTGAAGTGCGCGCGTTGGGGTCGTATCCCCAGGCTGTGGTGTAGCCGCCGCGAGGCACTTTGCCATGACCAGCGCGCCACTCGACAACGTGCACCCGGGCATTGCCAGCCTGCGGCCCTATCAACCCGGCAAGCCCATCGATGAGCTGGCGCGGGAGCTGGGCATAGACGACATCATCAAATTGGCCAGCAATGAGAATCCGCGTGGCCCTGGCGAGGTAGTGCAGGCAGCGATCGCCCGGGAACTGGCGTCGGTATCGCGTTATCCGGATGGGAACGGGTTCATTCTGAAACAAGCTCTGGTCAACCAACTGCAGGTGGATGCGGAGCAGCTCACCCTGGGCAATGGATCAAACGATGTGCTGGATCTCATCGCCCGGGTGGCGGTTGAGCCGGGATACGAGGCGGTTGTGTCCGCACACAGCTTTGTCGTGTACCGGTTAGCTGTCACCTGCGCCGGCGGGGTGCTGGTAGAGGTCCCGGCACTGAACTACGGTACAGACCTACAGGCGATGGCAGAGGCGATCACCGAGCGCACGCGTGCCGTGTTCATTGCCAACCCCAACAATCCCACGGGTACCTGGGTGAGCCGCGACGCCCTGGTGCAGTTTTTAGACCAGGTACCGGATCATGTGTGGGTGGTATTGGACGAGGCGTATTTCGAATACGCAAATGAACCTGACTACCCCGATGCGCTGACGCTGCTGCCGCAGTACAACAATCTTATTGTTACGCGCACGTTCTCTAAGGTACATGGCCTGGCCGCGTTGCGCGTCGGCTATGGCGTAAGTAGTGCAGCGTTCGCGGACTTGTTGAATCGTGCGCGCCAGCCGTTCAACGTCAACAGTGTCGGTCTTGCCGCGGCTGCTGCGGCGCTGGGTGATCAGGAGTTCGTAACCGAGTCAGTGACGCTGAACAATCAAGGTATGACCCAGTTGATTACCGGGTTGCAGGGATTGGGGCTCGAGCACATTCCATCGCTGGGCAATTTCGTCGCTTTTGATTGTGGCCGCGATGCCCAGGGCGTATTCGAAGCGCTATTACAGCAAGGCGTCATCGTACGGCCGATAGCCGAATATGGTCTGCCCCAGCACTTGCGTGTAAGCGTGGGGCTGGCCGAGGAAAATCAACGCTTTCTGCAGGCTTTGCCGCGCGCGTTGGCGTGATTTAAGTAAACATGTATTCGCTGGCTTGTTCATGAGCGTTGGCACTGTCGCCATAGTTGGCGTGGGGCTGATTGGCGGATCGCTGGCCTGCGCATGGCGCGAGGCCGGCTTTGCCCAGCGCATCGTCGGCGTAGAAACCGCTGCCGACGCGGCCGCAACTGCCCTCGACGCGGGACTGGTAGACGTGATTGCGTCGGTAGTACCCGACGAGGCCGAACTGGTGGCGGTGTGCACGTCGTCAGACCAGATTGCCCAACAGGTTGCCGGGTTGGCGCAACATGCCGGGGTCGTGTTCGACGTAGGTAGCGTCAAAAATCCAATCCTGGTGGAACTGACAGAACAGCTGGGCATCGTGCCAGCCCGATATGTACCTTGCCATCCCATTGCCGGCTCTGAGCAGAGTGGACCGCGCGCGGCGCGCGCGGATCTGTTCGCAAACGCCGCCACCATCATCACGCCGAATGACAACACCGATGCCGAGGCACTCACCCTGGTACGAAGTGCGTGGCGCGCAGTTGGCGCAAAGGTATTGGAGCTGACGCCGCAGGAGCACGACCAGACCCTGGCGGTCACCAGCCACCTTCCTCACCTGCTGGCATTCGCGTTCATGCAGCAGGTGGATGCAGATCACCTGCCCTATACCGGTGGGGGATACCGTGACTTTACCCGTATTGCCGGCGCCAACCCCGAGCTGTGGTGGCGAATTCTACGCATGAACAAGGACGCCGTGCTGGCAGCAGCGCAAACGTTCACTGCTGATCTGCAGGCACTGCGCGACTGTTTGGCGGCTGACGATGTTGCCGCCGGAATTGCCGCGCTGCGCAAGGCGGCTGACCTGCGGCGCGACCCGGAATCGGACGTGTGAACGACGGCGCGAAGATTCCCGTGATCGCCGTGGACGGTCCTGGCGGGTCGGGCAAGGGCACGTTGGCGCGCGCTGTGGCGGAGCAACTTGGCTGGCACCTGCTGGACTCGGGTGCGTTGTACCGCATCATCGGGGTCGTGTGCCTGCAACAGAGCGTACCGCTGGACGACGAAAGCGCCGTTGCGGCGCTGGCCACCGGCCTGGACATCGCCTTTTCCGGCGAGCAGGTCATGGTGAACGGGGTGAACCTGAGCGACGAAATTCGTACCGAGGACGCCGGTGTGGTCGCTTCACAGGTCGCGCCTTTCGCCGCCGTACGCGCCGCGGTTCTAGCGCTCCAGCGCAGTTTCAGGCGCGCGCCGGGCCTGGTGGCGGACGGTCGTGACATGGGTACCGTGGTGTTTGCAGATGCGAATCTCAAAATCTTCCTCGACGCGTCTGCGTCCGAACGCGCACAGCGGCGCTATAAACAGTTGAAAAACAAAGGGTTAAGTGTTAGCTTGCGCGGCCTTCTCGCGCAGATACAAGAACGTGATGCACGAGATCGAGGACGCGCAGTAGCGCCTTTGAAGCCGGCAGACGATGCATTGATTGTGGACAGTACCGCAATGTCCATCGACGCCGTGCTGGAACTGGTCATGACCGAAGCAGGAAAGCGCGGTTTGCGGCCATAGAAGGGTTACCGCGCATTGTGTACAACTAACCAACGGAGAGCATTGCTTGTGCTCACCGGCCGTCCGGCAGGTGACCGAGTAGCGCGACATTTATGAGCGAATCTTTTGCCGAACTATTTGAAGAAAGTTTACAGACCATCGAGATGGCCCCTGGGTCTATCGTTACCGGCACGGTGGTGGAGATCGATGACGACTGGGTTGTGGTTCATGCAGGTCTCAAATCAGAAGGTGTAATACCAAAAAGCCAATTCCTTAACGAGCAGGGCGAGTGCGCCTTAAGCATTGGCGATCAGGTCAAAGTTGCCATGGAAGTGGTGGACGATGGCTGGGGCGAAACGCGTTTGTCGCGCGAAAAGGCCCGCCGCGCAGAGTCCTGGCAACAACTCGAATCCGCACATGACGGCCATGAAGTGGTTACCGGCATCATCAACGGTAAGGTCAAGGGTGGCTTCACCGTCGACATCAACGATATCCGCGCGTTTCTGCCGGGCTCCTTGGTCGACATACGTCCGTTGCGTGAGACCGCGCATCTGGAAGGTAAGCCGTTAGAATTTAAAGTGATCAAGCTCGACCAGAAGCGCAACAACGTTGTGGTTTCGCGTCGCGCCGTCCTTGAAGAAGAGAACAGCCACGAGCGCGAAGCGCTGCTGGCGTCCCTGCAGGAAGGACAAGACGTTAAAGGTATTGTTAAGAACCTCACCGATTATGGCGCCTTTGTCGATCTGGGTGGCGTTGATGGCTTGTTGCATATCACCGACATGGCGTGGAAACGCATACGGCATCCGTCCGAGATGGTTAACGTTGGCGACGAAGTCGGCGTGCGCATATTGAAGTTTGACCGTGAAAAGAATCGCGTCAGCTTAGGCATGAAGCAGCTTGGCGATGATCCGTGGATAGATATCGTGCGCCGTTACCCGGAAGGTTCCAGGGTTCTGGCCACGGTCACGAACCTGACCGACTACGGCTGCTTTGCCGAAATCGAAGAAGGCGTGGAAGGCCTGGTGCACGTATCCGAAATGGACTGGACCAACAAGAACATCCATCCCTCCAAGGTAGTGGCGGTAGGCGATCAGAGCGAAGTGATGGTCCTCGACATCGACGAAGAGCGCCGCCGTATTTCTCTTGGCATCAAGCAATGCCGGCCGAATCCCTGGGAAGAGTTCAGCTTGCATCATGCCAAGGGCGACCGTATCAGCGGCAATATCAAGTCCATCACCGATTTCGGGATCTTCATTGGTCTCGACGGTGGCATCGACGGCCTGGTGCACCTGTCAGACATCTCCTGGAACGAACCAGGTGAGACCGCGGTACGCCGTTACTCTAAGGGCGAAGAGATCGAAACCCTCATTCTCTCGGTGGACCCGGAGCGGGAGCGCATCTCGCTTGGCGTTAAGCAGCTGGATCAGGATCCGTTCTCCGACTTCACGGCGGTTAATGACCGTGGCAGCATCGTCAACGGCACGATCACGGAAGTTGAGCCCAACCTGGCAGTTATAGAGCTGGCCGAAGAAGTGACCGGTGTGTTGAAAGCGTCAGAGATCTCCATTGACCGCGTCGAAGATGCGCGTAATGTGTTGAACGTTGGTGATAGCATCGAAGTCAAGGTGATCAGCGTAGACCGCAAAAACCGCACCATCGGGTTGTCCGTCAAGGCCAAGGACATTGAAGATGAGCGTCAAGCGGTGCGCGACCATCAGCGCCAGGAAACGGACCGGCCCGGAGCTGCGACGTTGGGTGATTTGATCAAAGCGCAAATGGACCAGACCGAAGACTAACGTAATAAGGGTTTTCCGCGATGTCCGACGATAGCATGACAAAATCTGAGCTCATTGAGCGAATTGTGGTCGCGCAATCCCAGGTATCTGGGTCGCAACTAACCAGCAAGGATGTTGAGCTGGCGGTGAAGACCATGATCGAGCAGCTGTCTAATACATTGGCGGGCGGCAAACGCATTGAGATTCGCGGGTTCGGTAGTTTTTCGTTGCACTACCGTGCCCCGCGTATCGGCCGCAATCCCAAGACCGGTGAGTCGGTGGGGCTGGCGGGCAAGTACGTGCCGCATTTCAAGCCTGGTAAGGAACTGCGCGACCGCGTTAACACGGCGCTTGAGCGCGACACGCAGGCCAGACATGCCGACGGCGCTGCGGATGCGGGCTTTAGTTAGGGACTTTAGGCCTATTACCCTTTAAGATTTTCGTCATGAAATGGCTAAAATCTATTGTCCTGGCTGCGGCCATGCTACTTGCGTTCGCGTTGGCGGCTTTAGCCGTGAATCAACAGGAACTCACCCTTTCGTTCGCCATATGGGAAACGCCGTTTGCGCTCTCCATGTTCTGGTGGTTGTTTGCGGCATTCTTAGTCGGACTGTCTTTCGGCCTGCTGAACGCGATCTGGCTGAATGTTAAACACCGTCTGCAGCTGCGTCAGCTTCGTCAGAACCTGGCCAACACCACCGCGGAACTCGAACGTTTGCGTTCGTTGACCGTGCAGAGCTAGGCGCGCGCGCTGGCGCTTGAGTTTAAGTGGATCTGCCGCACAACGTATTGCTCTACGCCCTGCTGCTGGCGGCAGTGGGGGCTGGCTATCTGCTGGGCCGCAAAGACCGCAAGCGTCCCAGGCTCCAGGAAGCGGTCATCCAGGATTACTACCACGGGCTCAATTTCCTGCTTGGCGAGCAGCCCGAACTGGGTGTGGATCGCTTTATCGACGCCATGGAAGTCTCGGACGGAACCGTTGATGTGCACCTGGCGATGGCGGGGGTGGTGCGGCGCCGGGGTGAGCTGGACAAGGCGATAAGGATCCATCAGAACCTGCTGGCGTCGCCGGTGCTCAATGACGCCAACAAACAGTTGGCGGAGCTGGAGCTCGCGCGGGACTATCACACTGGCGGGCTGTGGGATCGCGCGGAAAACCTGTTGGATCAGATCGTGCGCCGCAAGGGCAGTCAGGAAATGCCGGCCCTGGAGTTACTGCTTGATCTGTACGAGCAGGAGCGCGAATGGCAACAGGCCATCGACATCAGCGCCAAACTGGTGAAATCCAACGCACAAATGCGCACAAGGGTAGGGCACTTTCATTGCGAGTTGGCTGAGGTAGCACTGGCTGAATCCGATTTTAAACAGGCCATGAACCAGGCCCGCAAGGCGGTGGAATTTGCACCGTCCGAAGCGCGCGGCCATTGGTTGCTGGCCCGCCTCGAAGCGGCAAGCAAGAATTACCGGCGGGTGTTGCGTCATGTTCAGAAAGCCGTCGATCTGGCTCCCGAGTTGGTCGGCGAGTACTTAGTGGTTTATCGATCCGCCTGCGATAATCTGAACAACGACAAGGAATACGAGCGCTTTCTACGCAACAGTCTGAAGTTGTACCCGGATCCGAAACTGCTGAGCGAGTTGATCGAGTTTCGTCGCATGAATGGCAATGAAGTAGCGGTGGATGATCTGGTGGAGGAGATTGCGCGCGCGCCAAGCTTCGGGCACCTGCCGTTGCTCATGGATCTGGGCCAGCGCCAGCCGGAAACGGCGGATATTCGGGCACAGATTTCGAACATCGTTGCTCTTCAGAGCGGCTACCAATGCACAAACTGCGGATTCACCACGCCGCATGTGCTGTGGCACTGTCCGGGTTGCAGGTCGTGGGGCAGTTTCGGTGCGGCGGGCAGGTTCAAGGCTGCCGCCTCGCAATAGCCAGCTCGCACGTCGATCCCGGGCGAATTCCGCCAGCGCCGTCTGACCCATCCCCAGCACAATAGGTTCCCTTGTAAATCGATACAAAAGAGGACCTCAATGAAATATATGGTGAACGTAATTCTGGCGCTGTTGCTGGCGTGCAGCCAGGCGGTGCTGGCTTTGCCGGAGGGCAGCGTGAACGTAAATACCGCTCAGGCTCAGGTATTGGCGGAAGTGCTGGACGGAGTCGGCAGTGCTAAAGCGCAGGCCATCATCGAGTACCGTGAACAGTACGGTGAGTTCAAGAGTGTGGAAGAATTGCTCGACGTGCGCGGGATTGGCCCGCGGGTGCTGGAAGCTAACCGCGAAAAAATCGCATTGTCCGACTGACCCGGCGGGAGCTAACAAGCTTTCGTACTCTCAAAGCCACCTCCTGGGGTGGCTTTTTTCTGCGTGTGGTAGACAATGCGCAAACATGCACGATCCCATACGCGTCACCCATCTTATTGTCGGCTTAGATACCGGTGGTGCGGAGCGAAGTCTGTTGCGCCTGGTGCGCCATACGCAAGGGGAAATAGAGCATCGGGTGATCTGTTTCGGCCGTCAGACAGCCATAGGCAAGGATATCACCGCGCTCGGGGTTGACGTGTGCTACGTGGATAAGCACGGGTACGGGCTGCCTGGCATGTGGCAGGCCTGGCGCGCCATCAAGGCAGACCCGCCGCAGGTCCTGCAGGGTTGGATGTACTACGGGAACCTGCTGGTCTCCCTACTTGCTCTTGGCCTGCCCGACCACATAAGCCTCGCCTGGAACATTCGCCAGAGCCCGTCTGACTTCAGCCACGAGAAGTGGTCAATTCGTTGGGCGATAAAGGCCAGTCGGCCTAGATTCATGGCGCCGGATCTGATTGTTTACAACTCCTACGCGGGTCAGCACGCGCATTCACGACTTGGTTATCATCGTCACCACAACATGGTCATTCGCAATGGCATTGATTTAGACGAGTTCCAACCGTCGCTGGATGCGCGCGCGCGCGTTCGGCAGGAGCACAGCATTGGCGATACGGCCTGGGTGGGCATGATCTGCAGGTACCATCCGCTCAAGGGCATGGCTGCCTATATGGCTGCGGTACGGCGCCTGCTCGATACCGGTGTTAACGCACGTTTTTTCCTGGCGGGTCGGGGGATGGATGCTGAAAATTCCGAGCTCGCCGCGTTACTCGACGCCAGCGGCTTGCACCCGGGCGATGTCGATCTGTTAGGCGAAATTCCGGAACCAGCCGCGTTTCTGCCGGCGCTGGATTTGCTGGTGTTGGCATCTGAGCGCGAGGGCACACCAAATATTCTTTTGGAAGCCATGGCCTGTGGCGTGAACACGGTTGCCACCGACGTTGGAGATGCGGCGCGCATCGTCCGGGATGATGCGCGCGTGGTGGCGCCAGGAGATGTGGCGGGGCTGGTAGAGACGGTGTCTTACGCGCTGAACCAAACCGATGAGGCGGATCAACGGCTCGCCGATGACCGAGCGTTTCTCGCAGCGCATTATCAGACCGACCAATGCATGGCTGGCTACATTGAGCAGTATCGCTACCTGGTCGGGGCGATCTAGTGAAGATTCTTTTCCTAGTCAACGAGGCCCGGTTCTTCCTCTCGCACAGGCTGCCACTGGGACTTGCAGCGCTTGAGCGCGGCTACGAAGTGGTTGTGGTCAGCGCGCCTGATACCGGCGAAGAGGCGCTGACCGAACATGGCTTCCGCCATGTGTCGGTACCGCTGTCGCGCAGCGGCTTTGTGCTGCGCCAGGAGATTGCCGCGTATCGGGCGATAAAGCGCGTATTTCGTGAAGAGCAGGCGGACCTGGTGCATCATGTGACTATCAAGCCGGTGATCTATGGTTCATTCGCCGCCCGCGCGGTAGGCGTGCGCGCCGTGGTAAACGCGGTGCCGGGCATGGGCTTTGTGTTTACCCGCCGAGGCGTTCGCGGCGTGCTGTTGCAGGCCTGCGTGAACCAGCTTTACCGCATGGCGTTCGCCTTAAAGCGCATGCGGGTGATTGTGCAGAACGCAGAGGATCTGCATGCGTTCATCGACCGTGGCATTCTACGGCGTGAGCAGACCGTGCTGATTCGAGGCTCCGGGGTGGACTTGAATCGCTTTACGCCGACTGAAGAAGCCGATGGTCCGGTGACGTTTGTACTGGTAGCGCGCATGTTGCGCGACAAAGGCGTGGTGGAGTTCGCCCAGGCAGCCCAAGTGGCGAAACGTAGCCACGCTGATTGGCGCTTTCAATTGGCTGGCGACGTCGACCCTGGCAATCCGAGTTCCTTGAGCGTGGAACAACTGCGCGAGCTGGAATCACAGTATGGGGTTGAATGGCTCGGGCACTGCAGCGACGTTGCCGAGCTGTTGGCCCAGTGTCATGTGCTGTGTTTACCCACATATCGCGAAGGGTTGCCTAAAACATTGCTGGAAGCGTCGGCCGCCGGGCGGACAATGATCGCGTCGGACATTGCGGGATGCAGGGAAGTCGTCGCTGATGGGGTCACGGGCTTGTTGGTGCCACCGCGCGAGGTGGAACCGTTGGCAGAAGCCATGTTGCGTGTCGGCGAGGATGCTGGCCTGCGTAAGCGTTTCGGCCAGGCAGCCCGGGTCAAAGCTGAGGCGGTATTCGGCATTGATGATGTCGTGGACCATACTTTTCGGGTCTACGATGAGCTGCTGAGGGCATGAACCGCGCGATTGTCACAGGCGCAGACGGATTTATAGGACGCCACCTCGTGGCGGCGCTGAGCGAAAGCGGTTGGCAAGTGAATGCTTTAGCTCGCGGCGCGAGCCTGGGGGGGGCGGCGCAAGCCGTGTTCCACCTCGCAGGACTTGCCCACGCCGGTTCCCAGGGGGCTGGGCGCGACGAGATGTTTGCCGTCAACGTGGCGGCAACCGAGCGACTGTATCGCGAGGCGCAAGCCGCGGGCGTTGCTCGGTTTGTATGGCTGAGCAGCATAAAGGTGCTGGGAGACCACAGCGCCGAGGCATTGCCGGTTGACGCGGCTTACAACCCCGGGGATCTCTATGCCGAGAGCAAAGTGGCGGCGGAGCAACAATTGCTCGCCGCGCAGCAGGGTGCTACAGGCTTGTGTATAGTGCGCCCGCCGCTGGTCTACGGGGCGGGTGTGCAGGCAAATTTTCTCGCCCTGATGCAGGCAGCGTTGTCCGGCTGGCCATTGCCGTTGCGCAGCGCATGCGCGCCGCGCGCGTGGGTGGGCGTACATAACCTGATCGACCTGATGATACTGCTGGCCCGGAAGGAAGAAATGCCCGCGCAACGCATATGGCATGTACGCGACGAAGAACAGAGCAGTGTGGCGCAGATGGTGCGGCTCCTGGCGGAGCGTGGCGGCAAGCGTTCGTGTTTGTGGCCGCTGAATCCGCAGCTTGCGCGCCTGGGTGGGCAGTTGCTGGGTCAGACTGCAGCCGTGTCGCGTCTATTTGAGCCTCTGTGCGTCGATATGTCGCAGACCGCACAAGCATTGCAATGGCGCCCAACCTGGACCCAGGAACGTGAAATTGACGAGGTAGTGAAGTGGTTCCTGACGCGTTGATGCTAGTCATCGGCGTGGGCGTTGGCTTGTTGCTGCAGTGGTGCGTATACCTGTTTGCGCGCCGCCCGCATCTGTTGGCCACGCCCAACGAGCGCAGCTCGCATACCGAGCCAACCCCGACCATGGGTGGCGTGGTGATGGCGTTGGTGGTGGTGGCCTACTTCGCGCAACTTGCCAGCGTTGACCCGCGCATCGGCTGGGGGCTGTGCGGCGCATGTGCCGCGGTGGCAGGTGTAGGATTGTGGGATGACTTGCGTGGGCTCGGCGCGCGCTTTCGCATTGTGGTTCATGCCCTGGCCGCCGCCATGGTGTTGTGGGCGTTGCAGCTGCCATTGCAAATCTGGGCGTTGGCCGTGCTGTTGGTGGCAGTCGTTTGGTTCATAAACCTGTATAATTTCATGGATGGTATCGACGGCTATGCCGCGGTGCAGGCTCTGGTGTTCTGCCTCGGTGCACACATTGTGGCAGGCGGCGTTGCCGGCTGGACCGGAGATCTCTTGTGGTTGCTGGCGGGCGCTACGCTTGCGTTCCTCGGCTTCAACTGGCCGCCGGCAAAGATCTTTATGGGCGATGTCGGCAGCGGCTTCCTCGGCCTGCTTATCGCCGCGCTTTCGCTGTATATGTGGCAGGCTGCAGATGTTCCATTGGTCGCGAGTTTGATACTGCTCACTGGATTTTGGTTTGACGCGACCTATACCTTATGTGTGAGAATTGTCACAAGACAGGAGTTTACTCAGGCGCACCGGCAACACCTCTACCAACATCTTGCCATGCGCCGAGGGCATTTATGGACGACAATGGCCTTTCTGAGCTACGCAGCGGTATGGCTTATACCGCTGGCGTGGTTCGCATCCAATTTTACAGAGTTGATTTTCGTACAAACTGCCGCGCTGATTGCTGCAGTTTTGCCCATGGCGCTGGGATGCTGGCGCCTGCAGGCGGGTTTTAATGCGCAGACGGACTGAGATGGCAGATATCATCGACGAGTTATCCAGACGAAGAAAGCAGGTCATTGCCGTGTGCGCAGACATGGTCATGCTGCCCGTCGCGTTGTGGAGCGCCTTCGTTCTGCGGCTCGGTGACGTAAATCCCCAGGTCGCGTCGTACTGGCCGGCGTTTGTCGTGTGTGTATGTGTGGCCATCCCCATATTCGGGCGCCTGGGGTTGTATCGCCAGGTCGTGCGCTACATGGGTAATCACGCCATGGTCGCCCTGGTGAAAGGAACGACCTTTGCGGCAATGGCCGTGGCAGTGGTGCCCTACATGTTGCAGCTCGAAGGGTTTCCCCGCTCGGTGCCGATCATTTTCTGGTTGCTCGCCTTGTTGTACGTTTCCGGTACGCGCTTTGCGGTGCGCGCATTCGTTCAACGCCGCGATCGCGCCCACCAGCGCGAGGCGGTGATCATATATGGCGCCGGGCGCAAAGGCGTAGAGCTGTCGCGGTTGTTGTCCCAGCAGCACGTTTACGAGCCCATCGCGTTCCTCGACGCCAATCGCAAGCTGCAGAAAAGCTCTGTCGACGGGGTTTACGTCTACCCGCCTGAGGAACTTGCCCAGCTGCTCAAAGATTCAAAAGCCCGGCAGGTGTTTGTTGCAGTGGGAGAGGAGGGCGACCATCGTAAGGACATTCTCGATTTCCTGGCCGGGTTCTCCGTGCGTGTACGCTTGATTCCAGACATCAACGAACTGGTCACCGGGCAACAGTCGCTGGCCAACGTGCGCGACGTAGGTATTGAAGACCTGCTGGGCCGCAGTGAGGTGGTGGCGTTGCCACACTTGTTAGGCGGCTCGGTCGCCATGCGCACGGTGCTGGTGACCGGCGCTGGAGGTTCCATAGGCTCCGAATTGTGCCGGCAGATACTGCGTCACAAACCGAAACTGCTGGTGATGCTCGATCAGTCCGAATTTGGCCTGTATCAGATTCATCGCGAGTTGGAAGCGTTGGCAGAGGCCGAAGCGTTGACCGTTCCTCTGGCCACGGTGCTCGGCTCGGTAACCGACAGCGTGCTGTTGCATCGAACGTTTCGGCGTTACCAGATTGAAACCATGTTCCACGCGGCCGCATACAAGCATGTGAGTCTGGTGGAGAACAACGTCATCCAGGGATTGAAGAACAATACCTTCGGCACGTTGTACTGCGCCCAGGCGGCACTCGACTGCGGCGTGAAGAATTTCATCCTGATATCAACCGACAAGGCGGTGCGCACCTCATCGGTGATGGGTGCAAGCAAACGCTTAGCGGAGATGATATTGCAGGCGCTTCAGGAAGGGAGTGACACCACGCGTTTTTCCATGGTGCGTTTCGGTAATGTTCTAGGATCATCCGGTTCCGTGGTGCCGCTGTTCAGCGAGCAGATCGCCAACGGCGGCCCCGTGACGGTCACCCACCCGGACGTCACGCGCTATTTCATGTCGATACCTGAGGCGGCGCAGCTGGTGCTGCAAGCCTCCAGCATGGCTCAGGGCGGCGACATCTTCATTCTGGATATGGGCAACCCGGTGAAGATTCTGGACCTGGCCAATCGCATGATTCACTTGAAAGGCTACTCGATCAAAGGTGCGCGCAATCCCGACGGTGAAATCGAGGTCGAATTCACCGGCCTGAAACCGGGTGAAAAGCTGCACGAGGAGTTGCTGGTGAGTGGCGACGTGGTAGGCACCGATCACCGCAAAATCATGCGTGCAGACGACGGACATCTGCCCTGGACGGAGCTTCGCGGCGCATTGAATACGCTGGAACAGGCCTGCGACACGTTTGACTACGAGGCAGTTAAAACCTTCATCGAGGGTCTGGTAGAAGGCGGATCGCTGGAGGCGCAGCTTGGTGACTTGACGCCACGAGCAGACGTGGTCGCGCTGAATAAGGCCAAATCCGACTAGCACAAAGCCCGTAAATGCCCCGCTATAGTACTTGGCTCAGATTTGCTATAGTAGGAGCTGGTGTTTAAAGAAGTAGCGCCAAACGCAGTAGTTAAGGGGCCATTAGAGCCTTTGCAGCGTTTGCGCATAACCACACTGGGGGGATATGCCGTGAACCGGCAGCAAGAGACGATCATTCTTCGCCTGTGGCGAGATTGGTGCATATTGTGGCCCGAACAGTATGGCCGTGATTCATTACAGGTAAAGCCGGAAGGCTTCGATCCTGTGTTCGATGTTATCCCGAGTCAGACCTACAAAGATTTCTACCTCGAAGTCATCCGTGGTCATCCAACGCTGAAGCATCTCAACGTATTCGAAGTCATCGATACCGCCTTGAACCAGGTGCGTGCGCCGGAGTCTTCTGGCGTTGACGATCCGGCCGATGCAGGAGAAAGCGCTGGACCCGCGCGTGCGCCAGATCACCCCCGCCTGGTGGCGGTGGACCTGGGGGCAGATGTGGACGATCTACCCGTATACAACTACGCGGCGGACCAAGAGGCGGATACTGCCTGAACGTGGCCACGCTGTGGACACCGCTCTGCGATCGCCTTGGCATCGAATACCCGATTTTTGGATTTGCACACGATGTCTCTACCGTCGCGGCCATCAGCAATGCCGGTGGCTTCGGGGTGTATGGCGCTACTCGCCGTTTCCCGCATGAAATCACCGCCGAGCTGGGCGCGATCCGCGAACTGGTGGGGGACAAACCTTTTGGCGTAGACCTGGTGCTCCCGCCGGGCATGCCTGAGCATAACTCGCGGGAGGCCATCGAAGCCGAGATTCCCGAAGCGCACAGAACGTTCGTGCAGGGGTTGATAGAAAAGTACCAGGTGCCCGAGGCCACGGAACCTGGCATGCGCACCCGCTTCATACGCTCCAGCGAAATAGAACAACAACAGCTGCGCGCCGTGCTGGACTCCGACGTAGATATGTTCGCGTGCGGCATCGGTGCGCCGCCGGATGCGATTACTGAGGCCAACGCGTCTGGCAAAACGACCCTGGCCTTGATCGGCAGCCCGCATCATGTGGCGCGCAGCGTGCAAGCCGGCGTGGACTTTCTTGTCGCCCAGGGTTACGACGCCGGCGCCCATACCGGACCCATCGGCACCTACTCCCTGGTGCCACAGATTGTTGACGCTGCCGGCGACATTCCGGTGCTGGTCGCAGGCGGGGTGGCCACGGGCCGCCACATCGCCGCAGCCCTGGCCATGGGCGGGCAGGGCGTATGGTTGGGCACGGCATGGCTGCTCTCCAGCGAACATCAGGGTCATATGCATCCGGTGAACACGCAGAAGCTGAAGGCGGCGGGCAGCGCCGACACCGTGATTACGCGCTCGGAGAGCGGTAAAACCTTTCGTCAGGTGCGCACGTCCTGGAGCCAGGAGTGGGAAGCGCTTGACGCGCCCACGCCATTGAAAATGCCCTATCAGGACGTGCTGGTAGGCGATCTGCTGGGCGCTATCGAAGAACACGACATAGAGCCGCTAATCCACTCCGGCGCCGGCCAGAGCGTGGCTTATTTCGATGAAGTGCGGCCTGTCGCGGACATCATGGCGGAGCTCGTTCGCGACGCCAGTGACGTTTTGGCCTCGCAAGGCACATTCCTCAAAGGCTAGAATCGCTCCACAGGGGGTCCCCGCATGCAAATACCAAAAACTTCTTTTGCCATGGTGCAGACCGCGAAACGCGAGCTGACGCCCATGGACATCGACATTCCCGATATCGACGAAGACTCCGCCATCCTCAAGCTACAGGCGTGTGGCATCTGCGGCAGCGACTACGAACAGTTCGAAGACGTGCTGCGCACGCCCATGCCGGTGATCCCAGGGCACGAACCCCTAGGCACCATCGCGCGGATCGGCGACAGCGCCGCGCAGCGGTGGGGCGTGGATGTCGGCGACCGGGTTGCGGTGGAAACCATGTTGTCCTGCCATCATTGCGATACGTGCCTGGACGGCCGATATCACTTGTGCGACCAGCGCAAGATCTATTCATACGTGCCGCTGTCGGAATGGCCTGGGTTGTGGGGCGGCTATGCGCAGTATATGTTCGTCCACAAGAATTCGGTGGTACACAAAGTCGACCCCACGCTGCCCGCTTCATTGGCGGTGATGTTCAACCCGCTGGGTGCCGGGTTTCGTTGGGCGGTGGAAATGCCGCAGACGCAACCTGGCGATACGGTAGTGATCCTGGGCCCCGGACAGCGCGGCCTGGCCAGTGTGGTAGCCTGCCGTGAAGTGGGCGCCGGCGACATCATTGTCACGGGGCTCGCGGCGGATGCAGACAAATTTGCCGTGGCGAAGTCATTCGGCGCCGATCACTGCATTGACGTGGAAAACGAAGACACCGTCAGACGTGTGAAAGAGATTACCGGTGGTCGCGGTGCGGACGTGGTGGTGGACGTGAGCGCCTACGCCACCCAGCCTGTGGTCGACGCCATGCGCCTGGTCAAAACCGGTGGCACCGTGGTGCTTGCCGGCGTGAAGGGATTTAAACCCGTGGAAGGTTTCATCAGCGACTTCGTGGTGACGAAAGAGATCAATGTGATGGGTGCCATCGGCGTGACTTCCCGGGCCTACAGATCTGCCATTCGGCTCATCGAATCTGGCAAGGTAGACCTGATGCAGATGCACACGCACGACTTCGACCTGAGCGATGCAGCACTCGCCATACGCACCCTGGCGCGCGAGATTGCTGATGATGCGTCTATTCATTCTTGTCTGATACCGGAGCACTAGATATGGCGGAAATCGCGTTTAACTCAGATATAGCCGAGCGTTTCAAAGGCCCTGCCACGGGCCAGGGTGGCATCGTCGAGTTCTTAGGATTTGAGATTACCGATGCAGGTCCAGGCACCATGGACGCGCAGTTCGTCGTGCGCGATGAGTTGATTACGCGCATGGGAAATATGCACGGCGGTGTGCTGTCAGCATTCTGCGATCACATGCTGGGTTGCGTGTGCTACCCGGCGATGAAGAAAGGACAGTGGGCGGCGACGACGGAATTCAAGATAAATCTCACCGCACCTGTGAGCGGCGGCACTGTGACCGCGCACGCCGAGATCCTCAATATGACGCGTACCCAGGCTGTAGTGCGCATCGAACTGCAGAACGAAGGCAGGGTCTGTGCATTGGCACAAGGTACATGCACCATTCGTGACCCACGTTAGTCATGCTTAAAACCTGGGCCATGGCTCTTACCCTCATGCTGGGTGGGTGCAGTGGTATCGAGCTGTCGCCAGTGAACCCGCCCGGCGTAGATTTAAGCGGGACCTGGCTCATCGATTTCAGTGCGTCAGACCTCGTTGGCGACTTGCGCAGTAACCCGCAAAGCAGACAGATTCTGCGGCGCGAGAGTTCCCAGCGGCGCGAGACGAGGCGTATCGCCACCGGGTCGGGTCTTGCGTTTGTGGCGCACGATTTTCAGGTGTTGGGCGCCGATAAACTTCAGATTGAGCTGAATCGCGATTCCATGGGCATTCAATACCAGCCTGGGGTGTACCGGGATGTCACCTGGGGCGAGCGGCAACGCGGTTTATGGAAAGCGCATGCCGGCTGGGAGGAGCGCGACCTGGTGATTGTGTCGCAAGCCAAGGATCTGGAGGTAGTCGAACGCTTCGTACGCAGCTCGCCGAACACCCTTGAGGTGCACGTGTTCATTGAAGCCGATGGCGATAAAGCCGAATACATCCGCACGTTTAATCGGCGCCCCTGAACCGCCGCACTGGCCTCGTCGGACACGCAGTTGTGGTTCGACACGTCTGGGCATATATTCCAAGGGTAACGTCACCGGATGGAAGGCATGCGGTTAAGCCTTTTTACTCTGTTTGTGCTCGCGAGCTGTTGCGGCTGCGCCAACGTGGGCGTGAGCAAACCCCCGGTACAATACGATCCCGCGCTGATTGATGGTGCCGCGGTGTTTGGTCATACGGTCGAACCCGCGCCTGAGGTGGACATGCTGGGCGTGAGCCCGGAGATGAAGGCGTTCATAGAAGAGGACGTCAAACGCGGCTCATTCGCCTACGGCAAATTCCGCAAGCTGATGGCGAAACTGGCGCAAGATGGCTATTTCATCAATCAATATGATCGCTCCGCGACATTCTCGGCCGCCGAAACCTTCGCCGCCCGACGGGGTAATTGCCTGGCTTATACCAATTTGTTTGTTGCGCTGGCGCGTGAAGCGGGCCTCACGGCGCGTTATCAACTGGTTGATGTCGCCCCGACCTGGGATGTGGAGTCGGGGTTTTTGATGCGCAATAACCACATCAATGTACGCGTAGACGGTGTGCGCATGCCGGGAATGAGCAAGGGTGAGCTGTCTGTTGACTTCAACGCGGTAGAAGCCGACCCGGATACCCGCCGTAGAGTCGTAAGTGACGAGCATGCTGCGTCGCTTTTCTACGCAAACCTGGGGATCGACCGCCTGCGCGCAGAAGACAATGAGGGCGCGTTCGCCTATTTAAAGCGTGCGATCCTGATTGAGCCAGCCAATATTGATCTGTGGAACAACCTCGGCGCGGTATTCTCGATAGTTGGCCACCCGCAATCCGCAGAGCAGGCTTACGAGATAGCGATGAGCCTGGACGAGAGAGACAAAACGGCGGTTTCCGGCTTAGCGAAGAGCTTGCGAGTGCAGGGCAGGGAAGAAGAAGCGGCGGACTACACGCGTCTTGCCATCCGCTATCAGAACAAAAATGCGTACTACCACTTTGCGGTGGCCGAACAAGCGTTTCGCAACGATGCCTTCGATGAAGCGCTCGCGTCAGTACACCAGGCTATACGTCTCAAGCATAACAATCCGCGTTTTTATGCCTTGCAGGCAGCTGCCGCACAGGAGGTCGGCAACGAACCGCTGGTGGAAAAAAGTCTGCGCATGCACCGCAAGCACAGCCGCCGCGCTCGGCAAAGCTCGTCGCGCCCCACCCGGGTGAAAATGGTGGACAGCGGTTTGATTCAAGGCCACTTCTGGACTCAGTAGCTTGCATTTGGTCTGCAGGCCATTAAAATTGCTGCCCTCGTCGTGACCCCGCTGTGGAGCGCGCCGATGACCTTTCTACTCCGCCTTAGCTCAGTTGGTAGAGCAGCTGACTGTTAATCAGCGGGTCGCTGGTTCGAGCCCAGCAGGCGGAGCCAATTTTCCTCAAGTTTTTCAGAAAGTTAGTGACCCGTT
>Ga0315336_1001385_pt1 | contig 48001 bp, 45 predicted proteins | sample ASW5metaG_FD_204512 | JGI IMG/M metagenome (GOLD analysis project Ga0315336, IMG submission 204512) | Ammonia-oxidizing marine archaeal communities from Monterey Bay, California, United States - ASW #5 | ecosystem: Environmental > Aquatic > Marine > Intertidal zone | place: USA: California...
CCCCGGTTCCGGGCGCGGCGGCGGCTTGGGCCGCGCATTGACCCGTGGTCGAGCAGCGCCAGGAAGGGCAGTTGGTGTCGATCCATTTCTTGGCCGTGCGCGGGCCGATGAAGGGCCCGCCCATGATCTTGTGGCGCGTCGCGTTGTAGTCCTTGCCGTAGGTCACCTCGCCCGAGCGCGGCGTGCAGAGAGCGTTCCATACGTAATCGGCGGGCGTCGCCTGTTGCCCGCGCACGCCCTCCGGGATCGTGACCTTGGGGATCTTGCGCTGGCCCACCGTCACCGTGGCCTGGCCCATCAAGCCTTGGAAAGCGGCGATCACCGCGTAGCTGCCGCTGCGCTCGCCCGTGTATTTGTGATCGGGCCCCGGCGTCCAGGTCGAGCCATAGGTCAGATAATTGTGGCTGCCGTCGGAATAATTCATGCGCGCCGAGAACTCGACCGTCTCGCCGATCTCGATCTGGGCTTCGGCGGGCTCTACCACGAGCTTTTGCATTTCGGGCGCGCCCTGCGAGACTTCGATCACGACGAGCGTCGCGGGATCGACGCAGTCGCCTCCATAAGGATACTGCGTGATCACCGCACCGCTGGCGACGTAATAGCTGCTCTTGGTGGCGGTGACGTTTATGCCAGCCAGCCCTGCCCTGGTTACCGCTGCGGTCGCCGCGGCTTGCGTGAGATCGATCACGTAAGGCACGTCCATGCAGTTTACCGGTTTAATCGGTGGTGGCGCCTTCGGAGGAGGCGGTTTCAGGGAGGTCCCGGGTTTAGAAGTCTGCGTCTTGGTCGGGGGCGTCGGGATACGCACCCAAGTTGGCGTCTTCTCAAGGTCCTTGCAGATCGGGGCGAACGCCTTGACATTACTCTGTAGTGTTTGTTGCCGGGCTGCCCCGGCAGCTTCGATGGCCGTTAACATGCTAATATGTCGATTGGTTTGTTGAGCGCGTTGCCGGGCAAAAATCACGCCGGCGCGCTGCAGACTGACAATAAAACCGGCACCATCATTCTTGTTCCTCGGGTTCGCCGGATCGAAATCGTAGCCGTGCGAATTGCGGAATTCGCGCAGGGCCGTCTGAGTGATGGCGTCAAGATTGTCCCGGATAAAGGGGTCCATGGACCCTTTTCCCGTGGTCGCCGTCGCGTTGAAAGCCTGACTGACCATTTGCGCGACGGTGAGCGCGGTGCCAGCCTTGCCCGGCACCACCGAAGTGGCCCCCTCAAACAAAATCCGCAACGCGTCCCTCAGCCTTGCGCGGCTCAGCTTGACGTCCCAGCGGTGTTCGGCGTCCTCGAAATCCTTCGCCTCCTTTTGCATTTTCTTGATCTTCGTCTGCAGGCTTTCGTACGACGTATCGAAGGTTTTAATTTTCCTACAGAGCTGCCGGATTCGGCTCAAATCGGGCGGGGGGAGGCCGTGCTCGCTAGCCCGGGCCTGCAAGATGCTTAGGTTGTGCCTCAAATCGGCTATCGCATTCAGGAGATCATCCGAGGGGCCAGCGGACCCGTCGAAGCGGCTAAGCTCGGCCTCGATGCGCTTTCTCGCGTCCTCGGCTATCGCCATCTCCATACTGGGCGAGGCCGCCAATAGAGGTGCGGTCCATGCGAGGATGAGTATGGCCGCAAATGCCGTGGCGCGGGTGAGACAAAGCACTGCAAACCAACGGGCCATCCCGCCTTGGCGCGCGCATCGAATGCGGCCTCGCAAGCGGGACGCAGACACACCCGTGATTAAGGTAGCTGTTGTTGGCCTCGTTAATAAGCGTGTCACTCTTGCGTACTTTCGCAACATCATAGCCTGCGACAATTCGCAGATAGGCTATCGCTGCTTTAAATGCATCTCACTTGTGGCGCGTTTCAAGGAGCCGTCACAACCCCTTGATTATGGCGCCTACAGCTTTCTTCTGTCGTACCCTCGACACCGTTTTGAAAGCCTAATGCAACGGGACCGGTGCTTAGTTGATTTCAATCAAAGGTGGCGCGGGGCAGTCCGCACCACTGGCTCGCCTAATGTCCGCATCAGGGCAGGAGCGGACGGAAATGCCGCGTCTTCGACAGCGACCGCCTCATCCGCCAAAGCAGACCTCATGCGGCCGGCTATTGAGCGCCCGCTTTTGGCCAGAAGCGGACATGCTCGCTTGCGAGAGATAACGTCCGCTAAGTGCCTGAAGTGCCATAAGCGGTCGATACGATGTTGCCTTGCTCCCTTTGATTTGCGCTGAGGTATCTAATAGCAGTCAGCTATGTTAGGTTCCTCGAACCAATCCCGAATAGTGATTTTTAAGCTATTGCAGCACTCGTGCCGCGATGGCGTGTTTGCACGCGTTCTATGCCGTGAGGCATTGGCAGACAAACAAAGGTGCAAACGGGAAACCCCATAGTGAGCACGAATGATGACCGATGCGGACTTTGAAGAGATCAATGAGGCCAAAGCCAAAATGGATCATATTTATAACCGATCCGACCCGAGGGATTATTTCCGTGAGTTGAAAAAACTCGGCTACGCCATACCCGGCATTGCCAAACCCATATTCCAGAAACTGATTGGCCATTTGCAGCAACGCCATGATGACACCATCCACGTGCTGGATCTGGGCTGTTCCTACGGCGTCAACGCGGCACTCCTCAAGCATGACCTGTCAATGGGGGAACTCTACGACCATTGGGGCCAGAAAACTCTGACGGATGCATCGGCAAAGGAGGTCGTAGCCTGTGATCGGCGCTTTTTTGCCGATTTTGACACGCCTGGAGACATCAAAGTGTTCGGGCTCGATCAGGCCGAAAATGCCATCGCATTTGCCAAAGAGGTAGGCTTGTTGGATGAAGGTCTTGCCGTAAATCTGGAAACCGAGCCGCTATCCGCTAAGGAAAAGGAAAAGCTGGCGCCGGTGGATCTGATGATGTCGACGGGATGCATCGGCTATGTGACCGAGAAAAGCTTTGACCGTTTGATACCGGCGGTAACGCAGGGCCAGCCGCCATGGATAGCAAATTTTGTGCTGAGAATGTTCCCGTTCGACTCCATTGAGGAAACCTTGAACGACCAAGGCTACGTGACAGAGAAACTCGAAGGCCAAACCTTCTTTCAGCGCAAATTCGCTTCGGCCGATGAGCAGGAGCAAGCGCTCGAACAATTGTGTGACCAAGGTATTGACCCGGCCGACAAGGAGGCCGATGGGCACCTTCTCGCCGAATTTTATCTGTCCCGACCAATGAGGGACGCAGCTGAAGCACCGATTGAGCACTTGCTTGCGGCTTGAATTGATCTGCGGCAGGTCTGCTTTGGGTCAGGAGCTGCCGTGATCGGTCGCTGGCGCGAATGTCTGCTATGCCCCCAACAGCAGACATCGATCCGCTGGCAATAGTTTGCGAGCTGGCCTGTCACCAAATCGCGGGCTGTGCAGTCAACGATACAATCACCGCGGCTTGATCGAGAACAAATAGGGTTCGGTACGTAGGCGCTAAGGTTTCGCCATGGCTGAGCGACTTGGACAAGTGATCTATTGGATATCCTGTGGCATCGCTGCGGTAGGCGCGATTGGTGCGGCATTTTGGCTTGTTAAAGGCGTACTCTATGAAGGCGATGAAGTGGCCTTCACCATTGCCGCGATTTTTAGCGTGTCTGGTGTCGTCTCCTACCTTATCGGCCGCGCCGTCCGTGAGGGTCGGTTTTTACGTCAACGCTTTGGTGATGTGGCTCTTTGGCTCAGCGATCTGGTGGATCGCTATCGCTTCCGGGATGAAAAGAAGCAATACGACACGCTGATCAGCAGTAGATTTCCCTTCTTACCACGCCATCATCACTCCTGCTCGCGCACCGTTCGTATTCTCTGATAGACCGGCACCCGCACCAGCCGATACATAGACATTATCGGCCACCTTCGCGACGGCTGAAAATACCACAGCAGCCTCGACTTTACCTTGGCCCCCCATGGAGCGATATTTGACATCAACTTTTGCGGATTTGCTGACAACCGATGCTCAGAATATTGGTCACCTACGACACCAGCGACGGCCAAACGGAAAAAGTTGCTCATCATGTGGCGCGTCAGATCGAAAGACGCGGTCAGGCAGCGCGATTGGTCAATTTGGATAGCCCGGACGACAAATCGGAAATTGGCGACTTCGACGCTTCGTTCATTATCGGCGCTGTGCATGGTGGCCAGCACAGCCAGCGTCTGACAGAGTTTGTCCGCAGTTCGAAACAATCGATTGAACGTACATCGAACGCATTTTTGTCCGTAAGCCTCTCGGCTGCTTCCCATGAGACGACGGACAAGCTAGATGCGGAGGCCTTTATGCAGGAATTTGAGCGCGAGACCGGTTGGACACCACAATACTCGATGCAAGTCGCAGGCGCGCTTCATGAGCGACAATTCGGCTGGTTCCAACGCACAATTGTGCGCGTGCTCTTGAAACAGAGAAACATTGTGCCTGAGCCGTCGGGAGAAACAGAGCTTACAAATTGGCCCGCGCTCGATGATTTTGTCCGCATGTTTGTTGAGCAGGTGGTGTCGTCCACTGCTCACACCAGCTAGGTCGGCATTGGTTTCCGCTTTGCTTCCGAAAGCGAACATAATTAGCGTCGATGAGCGGGGTCCGCTTATAGCCACAAGCGGACATCATTTTTGCATTAAGACCGCCCCAGGATTCTCACCTCAGCCCCTCGGTCAATTGATTGGGATCAACCAAGGCCACTGCTATGTGCGTATGAATGAAATTTGATCAGGTGTGGCGCCAACTGGGGAAGTGATATGTCGATTAATAATTGGGACCAGTTTCTATCACAGACGAATGAGCGAATGGCTGACGTGCGTGCGGGTGCTCCAGAGGTGGCCAAAGGCTTTGCCGAACTGGCGAGAGCCGCCACCAGCTCTGGCGCTCTTGATTCAAAAACAAAGGAATTGATTGCGCTTGCCATCGGCATTGCCGCGAGATGCGACGGGTGCTTGGCTTATCATGCCAAAGCGGCCATCCGACTTGGTGCAACCAGGCAGGAGGTCTTGGATACAATTGGTGTTGCTATCTATATGGGCGGTGGTCCATCAATGATTTACGGTGCCGAGACCTTGGCCGCGTTTGATGCTCTTTCAGGCGATGTCGGCTGATATGTGGGGTAGAGCCGTCAATATCGCTGACGTTTCCTACACCGACACCATCGGCTATCCATTGCTGACGGCACACTGGGTCGATCCCGATTTCGATCCCAAACAACGGGCCTTCTGTTACGTCCGCGTGATCGAAATCCCGAAGCCGCGCTGGACGGCCTACGTCGCCAAGTTCTTCAAGGTGAAGATGCCAAACGAGGTGCCGATGACCGTCCAGGACCGCGCCTATACTTCGGCGATCTGGTACACGCCTTAAGGCGAAGAATTAGTTGTCTCGAAGCCCTTGTGAAGGTCCGCTTTGGGTCATGAGCGGACATGCAGAGCGTCGGTGCACGAGGTCCGCTCCTAGCCATAAGCAGACAGTCTTAACCAGCGACCAGACACAGGATGGGGTGACAAAAATTTGCTTGCCATGACATTCGGCTTTCGATGGGGCACAGTTGCACTCTCACGCTTCGAGGCTTGAACTGGTATCCACGCCAAGGTGCTTTTTGCCTAAGCGACTTATGCTCAGCGCGTGTTTAGGATGCTTCTACGGGAGAATTACATCGTTGCCGCTGAGATCGCTCCTTCTGACCCTTGCCGTCATCATCATACTCCCCCTGCCGGATTCCCACCTCTCTCTGGCGGCTGAGCAGTCCACGGATATTCCAGCGTGGCTGCGGGCACATGTCGGCACGGGCGAAGGCCAGATCGCACCGGTGATTTTGAAGAGGGCGCGCGCGTTATACCGTCAAAAAGTAGATGAAGGCAAGGTCAAGAATCCCTGCTACTTTTCCATGGATGCGACGCGCCCCAGCACATCGCACAGTGGCCGATTGGGGCGACGGTTCTATATCATCTGCGAGGCGGACAAGTCGTTCCGCGCGATTTCGTCAGGTTATGGCAACGGGCGCAAACTGCGACGCGCGAATTTCTCAAACGGCCGACGATGCGCGAAGAACTTCAGCAATACGGAGGGGTCAAACCTGACCGCAGGCGGCGTCTATATGACGGCCGAAACGAGAGAGTCGTTTAAAGGGTATTATCGCCATTCGGGCAAAAAGATGCCTTTCCTTCGCACGTTCTTGCCGTTTGTTGGGGAAGGCGACACCGCGAACGCCTGGGAGCGGGCCATCGGCGGACATCAGGCCGTTGGTTTGAGACAGCGGTGCCGCTACAAGAATCCGAATAGCCCGTATGCGGACGATGAGGGGTATGTTCCTCACGGAAAACTGGTGAATTACACCAGTGGCCGCAGCAACGGATGCACGACCTGGTCGCCGTCAGATTCCAAGAAAATTATCGCGATGGTGCGGAACAACCCGACGACGCTCTACATCTATCCTGAGTCCGGCGACATCGATGCCGTTGCGAAGGCGGTGAAGAACCGGAGGTCCCTGACGCGCGCTGGACTGTATTGGAACTCTACCTGCCTGCAGGCAATCCGCTCTCCCAAATTCTGGCCCAAGGAAACGCTCCAGCCGATTATCGACGAATGGAGGAACTCACTTCCGCAAGGTCCGCGGCGGCCTTTGCCGATTTGCAAGTGACGGCGACAAATTGCCCTCTGGGAGCGTAATTTGGTCAGCCTAACCGTGTGATCACACCCGCGTCTGGCGCCAAACTGACGTGCGAAACGATGCGTGCCCAAGTCCGCTTTGGGTCAAAAGCAGACCTCTAGCGAGTTGCGGGCGAATGTCCGCTTTGCTTCTGAAAGCGGCCGCGCCCTACCGCAAACTTGCGCCCCGGCTTTGGTGTCAAATTTGACACGCTGAGCCCATTCAAAATGGAATATTGCTCTCGTTCCATTGACACGAGCGGTTGGCGGGCCTTTAACAAGTATAATTTTCGCAATGTATTTCTCGCCGCACCGAATTTTGCGCGGCGGACATCAAAACCATTCGAACGCCCCATGCTGCAAGTCTATCTCCCGATCGCCGAGATGTCGATCAACATCGCGATGGTTTTGGGCATGGGCGCTGCTGTGGGTTTTCTCTCGGGCATGTTTGGCGTGGGAGGCGGGTTCCTGATGACGCCGCTCCTGATTTTCACCGGCATCCCGCCTGCCGTCGCCGTCGCCACCGAGGCCAATCAGATCGTTGCCTCGTCGGTCTCCGGCGCGCTCGCCCAATGGCGCCGCGGCAATGTCGACATAAAAATGGGCATGGTCATGCTGATTGGCGGCTCCGCCGGCTCGGTCGCTGGCGTGCAACTCGTCAAGATTCTGCGCGAGATGGGTCAGATCGATCTGATAATCGCCCTCTCCTACGTGACCTTCCTGGGCATCATCGGCTTTTTAATGCTGATCGAAAGCCTGCGCGCCATGAGCGAGGCGCGCGCCGGTCGCACGGCCAAGCGCCGCTCGGGCCAGCACAACTGGATCCACGGGCTTCCCCTCAAGATGCGCTTCAAGCACTCCAAGCTCTATATCAGCGCGATACCGCCTATGCTGATCGGCGCGGTCGTCGGCCTGCTGGCGGCGATCATGGGGGTTGGCGGCGGCTTCATCATGGTGCCGGCCATGATCTATCTGCTGCGCATGCCGACCAATGTGGTCGTCGGAACCTCGCTCTTTCAGATCATTTTCGTCACCGCTCTGGTGACCGTATTGCACGCCACGACCAACCAGACCGTCGATGCTGTCCTGGCGCTGGTATTGATGTTGGGTGGCGCCATTGGTGCGCAGTTCGGCGTTGTGGCCGGGCAGAAACTGCGCGGCGATCAATTGCGCGCTCTGCTCGCCATCATGGTGCTCGCCGTCTCGCTGCGTCTTCTGATTGACTTGGTTTTGGAACCCGACGAGCTTTATAGCCTCGCACCTGTGTTGGGAGGCGGATGACGATGAGGCTCTTGGGAAGAATTGTGGCGCTGTGCGTGCTGCTGCTGGCCGTGGCCACGCCCTTGGTCGGCCCCGAGGCGCGCGAGGACATTCAGTCCGATCTCTCGTCCGACGACATCGCCATTGAATCCAATTTCTCCGGCGCCCGCATCGTCGTCTTCGGCACCATCGAGGACGGCCGCCGCGCCGCCGAGGAAGCCGGCATCTATGACATCGTCGTGGTCATACGCGGTCCGTCCGAACCGGTCGTTTCCCGTCGCAAATCACGCAAATTCGGCGTCTGGGTGAATACCCGCTCGCTCGCGTTCGATGACGTGCCGAGCTTTTATGCCGTGCTCTCGACGCGCCCCTTGAGCGACATCGCCAAGCAAAGCGCCCTTGCCGGCCGCGGCATTGGCTTCGACAGCGTACTTCCGGTTCCCAAATTAACCCCCAGCCAAGCCAACTGGGAGGAAGAAGACGCGCGCGTCTTTCGCGACGCGGTCATCCGCATCAAGCAACGCGACGGCCGCTTCGTCGCCGACAACCGCGGCGTCATTTTCGTTTCCAAGACGCTGTTCCGCGCGACCCTCGATCTGCCCGCCAGCGTGCAGGACGGTCAATACTCCACGGATGTCTTCCTGTTCAGGGGCGGGCGGCTGCTCAGTCTCAACCAACGCAAGCTCACCGTCCACAAGGTGGGCTTCGAACGCGTGCTCTACACCGCGGCGTTCGACTACCCGCTGCTTTACGGCCTGATCGCCGTTCTGGTGGCCGTCATCGTCGGCCTCACCGCTTCGGCCGTGTTCCGCCGCGATTGAGCAAAACAAACCAGCCCTAGCCAGGCAGCAGATATCGGCGCGTGATCGGGTAGACGTCATCGCGCCCCAGCACCCAAACCGTAAAGTCGTCGGATGCAAATAGCGGTGCGAAGGCGGCGTCCAGCACGTTGAGTCCGCCCGTATAAGCACCGAAGGCCGGCATGACCAGGCGGCGCGAATCCGTGATGAAGCACTTGCGCCGCAGCGTTCGCCCGCGCCGCGACACCCGCGCGGCCGGGTGCAGATGACCGGCGACCTCCTGGACGGCTGGCCCCGGCGCCGGCTCGTGCCGGAATCGCAGCGACCCCAGCGTAAGTGAGGGCACGACGTGCCCGTGCAGCGACGCCGGCAAGTCTGGATCGTGATTGCCGGCGATCCAATACCATTCGCGCCCCTTCTGCAGCCGGGCGATCTCTCTCAACGTCTCGCCGCTCAAACGCTCGGCCACGCCAACGTCATGGAAGCTGTCTCCCAGCGAGATCACACGGGCTGGATCATAATGCTCGATCACTTGGGCGAGCCGGCCGAGTGTCGAGCGCGTGTCGTAGGGGGGGATCAGGTGACCGCGGGCGGCAAGTGCGGCGCCATGCTCCAGATGCAGGTCGGAGACGATCAATGTGCGCTCGGCGGCGTGGTAGAGCGCGCCTGAGTGATGGGCCTCGAATTGCTCGCCGCACACCCGGATCGACAGCACGCCCGAAGGGCCGTCCCTCTCCCAGTCATAGAGCGACAGCCGATACTGTTCAGCCACGCATCGTCTCCTCAATGAGTTGCTCCGCCGTCTCGCGCAAAACATCCTCCTGCGCCTCGCCCGCCACCGGTTCGCGGCCGATCTCTAACATGACCGGAACCGCGAGCGGCGAGACGCGCTCAAGATGACTATGCCTGATTCGGCCCTTGACCCGTTTCAGGAAGTCGCCAAGCCGCGCCACGTCCAACAGGCCTTGCGCCGTATCGGCCCAGGTCGCCTGCAGCAACACATGGTCTGGTTCGTGTTCGCGCAGCACGTCGTAAATCAGGTCAGAGGAGACCGTCATCTGCCGGCCCGATTTTTCCTGGCCCGGATGACGGCGCTCTATCAGCCCGCCGATCGTGGCGCAGATCCGGAACGTGCGCTTCATCAGATTCGATTCCGCCAACCAGGCATCGAGATCGTCGCCGAGCATGTCCTCATCGAACAGGCCGCCGAGCGAGAGATGGTCAGAGGCGATCATCTGCCCCAAGTCCCGGCCGCCCCAAATCGCGAGCGCGTATTCGCTGGCGACAAAACCCAGCGGTCTGGCGTGCGCACGCTCCAACCTGCGCGTCAGCAACATGCCAAGCGTCTGGTGCGCCAAACGGCCCTCGAACGGATAAGCCACCAGATAGTACTTGTTGCCTCTCGGGAAGGTCTCGACCAGCATTTCGTCAACCCGCGGTATCAACGACTTTTTCTTCTGGAACTCCAGCCAGTTGGAGACCTGACTGGGCAGGCGCCGCCAGGCGCGCTGATCGCTCAGAATGCGCCGCACCCGGTCGGCCAGATAGGTCGACAGCGGAAACTTTCCACCCTCGAAAATCGGTATCTTGGGATCGGCCTTGGCCGCCCGGCTGACGATCGCCTCCATCTCGCGCAGCCCCTCGAAGCGAAGCACCTGCCCAGCGAAGGCGAACGTGTCGCCCGGCACCAATTGCTCGATGAACCACTCCTCGACCTCGCCCAGCACCTTGCCGCCGCGCGACAACGTGGTTTTGCCCGGCCGCGTCGTGCTGGCCCGCCGCCGTCCCAGCCGCACCTTGATCACCGGCGCGGCCACGATCGTCCCCACATTGAGCCGGTATTGCTGGGCCACGCGCGGGTGCGCAATACGCCACAGCCCCTCCTTGGTCCGCCTCAGCCGGGCGTAGCGCTCATAAGCCTTGAGCGCATAACCGCCCGTGGCGACGAAGGCGACAACCTGATCGAAGGTCTCGCGCTCCAGCCCGCTATAGGGCGCCGCACTTGTCACCTCGCCGAAAAGCTCGTCGGCATCGAACGCGCAACCACAGGCCGTTCCCAAAACGTGCTGGGCGAGCACGTCGAGCCCGCCGGCATGCAGGCGCGGCGTATCCTGTGCGCCATCGCAAGCCGCCTCCAGCGCCGCCTGGCACTCCATCACCTCAAAGCGATTGGCCGGAATGAGCAACGCCTTGCTCGGTTCATCGAGCCGGTGATTGGCCCGGCCGATGCGCTGGGCGATGCGGCTAGCGCCCTTGGGCGCGCCGACATTGATAACGACATCAACCTCGCCCCAGTCGATGCCGAGATCGAGCGTCGAGGTGGCGACGACCGCGCGCAGCTTACCCGCCACCATCGCTGCCTCCACCTTGCGGCGCTGGCCGACATCAAGCGAGCCATGATGCAGCGCGATCGGCAGATTGTCCTCGTTCAGATGCCAAAGCTCGTGGAACAGCATCTCGGCCTGGGAACGCGTGTTGACGAATATCAGCGCCATGGCGTGGTCCCGGACCGCTTGGTAGATCTCCGGCAGCGCATAGCGCGAGCTGTGTCCTGCCCACGGCACCCGTTCGCGCGACCGCAGAATGCTGATATTGGGCTGGGCGCCGCCAGAGGTAGTGATGAGCCGAGCGAGTTCGCTGCGCCGGGCCTGGGGCCGCTGCGCGGAGAGATAGGCACAGAGCTCCGAGGGCCGCGCCACCGTGGCCGAGAGCCCGATCGCGGTCAGTTCCGGCGCAATGGTGCGCAACCGCGCCAACCCCAACGCCAGCAGGTCGCCGCGCTTGGACGTCGTGAGCGCATGAAGCTCGTCGAGGATCACGAACCGCAGCCCGCCAAAGAGCGCACCCGCATCCTTGTGCGAGAGCATCAGCGCTACCTGCTCGGGCGTGGTCATCAAAATGTCCGGCGGGTTGAGCTTCTGGCGCTGGCGGCGCGAGGCGGGGGTATCTCCGGTGCGGGTCTCGAGTGCGACGTCGAGCGCCATCTCAGACACCGGGTCGTTCAGATTGCGCGCAACGTCAACGGCCAACGCTTTCAGTGGCGAAATGTAGAGCGTGTGGATGCTCTTGCGTGCCGCCGTGCGAGACAGGCCGATCGCACCGGCTTCGCCGCCTTCGGTCAGGTCGGCGAGGCTCGGTAAAAACCCGGCCAACGTCTTGCCGCCGCCCGTCGGCGCGATGAGCAGCGTGTCCTCGCCGCGGCGCCCTGCCTCCAGAAGCGCCAGCTGGTGGGCGTGCGGCCGCCAGCCGCGCGCCTCGAACCATCTGGCGAACGTCTCGGGCAACCCCTCCAGCGGCAGCGCCATTTGCGCGGTCATCGCCATCGCCTGCACCCTCTCCACCCCTTTCGCTGTTGCGGTTTTGCCGACCATAGTGCCACGGCTTGACCAACGCTGTCGCATACCCACATTCAGTGTGCTAGGCCTCAGTCTCAGCACGCCCTTCAGAGCCCATAGGAGCAGCAAAATGGATCGGTTTTTTGGCGGAAATCCCGGCGTCGTCCTGATCAGGCTGTGCATCTTATCGGTGATTCTAGGCGTGCTGCTCACCGCGCTGGGCCTCGACCCGCGAGACATAATCGATAGCTTCATGCGGTTGCTCGAGCGCGTCTACAATATGGGCTTCGAGGCCATCGAGTGGGCTCTGCGCTACTTCCTGCTGGGCGCCATCATCGTCTTCCCGATCTGGTTTATCTCGCGGATTTTCAAATTCTCGGCCCGCAGCCAGAGCGCCTCGGGTTCGCTGAAGCACCGTTCCGGCCAAAGCGACGCGTGAGCAAGAATTGAGTCGCTCACGGTTACTCGTGCTCGAAATGAGCATGGCCTCCGCGGGGGCGCCCTGACCGGGCGGCGCGCAGTCGCGCTTGCCTCGCGTTGCTCGGTTAAAGACTTCGCTCACGGCTGTTCTTTCGGCTTTGCCTCAAGGCCTCCGCGGGGGCGCCCTGACCGGGCGGCGCGCAGTCGCGCAGGCCCGCGAGCAAAGCGAAGGGAACAGCTGTGAGCGAAAAAGCTGACTCGCAACGCCATGTGCTGGCGATCGCCTTCCCGATTCTGCTTTCCAACATTACGACGCCGCTCATCGGCATTGTCGATACCGCGGCAATCGGACAACTGGATGCGCCCTATCTGATCGGCGGCGTCGCCATTGGCGGCGTGCTCTTCAGTCTGGTCTATTGGGCCTTCGGATTTCTGCGCATGGGAACGACGGGGCTGACGGCGCAAGCCGAGGGCGCCGACGACCGAAAAGAAGTCGCCGCCACGTTGATCCGAGCGCTGATCCTGGCGGGCGTCATCGGCGTTGCGCTGATCATGCTGCAGGGTCCCTTGGGCACGGCCTGCTTCGCGCTGATCGAAGGATCAGACCGGGTCGAACGGGCAGCGCAATCCTATTACGCGGTGCGCATTTGGGGTGCGCCGGCGGCGCTCGCCAACTACGCCATCATCGGCTGGTTCGTCGGGCGCGGCGACGCGCGCACAGTGCTTGTGCTCACGCTTTTGCTCAACACCATCAATGTCGTGCTCGATGGGCTCTTTGTGCTGGTCTTCGATCTCGAGGTCGCGGGCGTCGCCTACGGCACGCTGGTGGCCGAGACGGTCGCAGCCGTGGCAGGCCTGGTGCTGGCCTTGCGCGCCATCAGAGCCTTCCGCGCGAAACCCTCCTGGGCCCGCATCTTCGAGCCAGATCGTTTCATGAAAACGATGACTATCAACGCCGATATCATGGTCCGCACATTGGCGCTGGTCTTCGCCTTCTCCTGGTTCGCGATGAAATCGGCCGAGGCCGGCGACATGACGCTGGCGATCAACGCCGTGCTGATCAATTTCTTCCACCTGGCGGCTTATTTGCTGGACGGCTTCGCCTTCGCCGCCCAAGCCCTGGTCGGCCAGGCCATCGGGGCGGCAAGCTGGCGCCAGTTCCGCAACGCCGTCACCGTCTCGAGCTTTTGGGCGCTCGTCATTGGCGCGGGACTAAGCCTCTCCTACTGGTTCGTCGGCGGCTATTTCATCGATATCTTGACGGTCAACGAGGCGGTGCGCGCCCAGGCGCGCGGATATCTCATTTGGGTGATGCTCGCGCCGCTCACCGGCGTCGCCTGTTTCCAGCTCGACGGCATATTCATCGGCGCGACACGAACCGCCGACATGCGCAACATGATGATTTTGAGTCTGGTGATCTATCTGATCGCCTGGTGGTGGCTCACGCCGCTCTACGGCAATCACGGCCTATGGGCGTCGCTGATCCTGTTTTTCGTCGTGCGCGCCATCACGCTCGGCTCGCGCTACCCGGCGCTCGAGCGGGCGTGTTTTGCTAAATCCCAAAGAGGCGTGATTTAGCTGGTTTGTTTCGCTCACGGCAGTTCGTGCTCGAAAACGAGCACGGCCTCCGCGGGGGCGCCCTGACCGGGCGGCGCGCGGTCGCGCTTGCCTCGCGTTGCTCGGTTAAACACTTCGCTCACGGCTGTTCGTGCTCAAAAACGAGCGCGGCCTCCGCGGGGCGCCCCGACCGGGCGGCGCGCGGTCGCGCTTGCCTCGCGTTGCTCGGTTATCAGTGCAAACTCGGTTCCGCCCGAAGGGCGGCAAGGCCGACTGGCCGCCGGGCGTTGGCCCGGGCCCGCGCAGGCCCGTGAGCAATCTAGAGTATCTTCAGCACAGATTCCGGCGGCCGGCCCAATGCGGCCCGTTCGCCATTCACCACGATGGGGCGCTCGATCAAAATGGGGTGCTGGTGCATCGCGGCGATCAGGGCATCATCGCTCAAGCCTTCATCATCGAGGCCGAGCTCGCGATAGATATCCTCACCGGACCGCATGATGTCGCGCGGCTTCAGCCCCAGCTTCGCCAGAATGGCCTTGAGATCGGCCTCGCTCGGCGGCGTCACCTGATAGTCGATGATCTCAGGTGCCGCACCGTTCTCTTCAAGCAGGTCCAGCGTCGCCCGCGACTTCGAGCATCTCGGATTGTGATAGATCGTCACGCTCATGCCGCGTCCTCATATTTTTTGGCCCACTCTTGCGCCCGCCGGCCCACCATCTGGCCCACCGATTGAAGCCCATTTTGGCTCAAATGGCCACTAATCCCCGTCTTGATGGCCGAGATCAGCGGCGGGCCCTCGAATACGAGCCCCGTATAGAGCTGGATCAGGGAGGCGCCCGCCTCGATCTTGGCGATTGCGCGGGCGCCGCTGTCGATGCCGCCGACGCCGATCAGCTGCATGCGCCCTTCGGTAAGCACAAACACCTTCGCCAGCATCGCCGTCGAGCGCTCAAACAGCGGCGCGCCCGAGAGCCCGCCCGAGCGCGCGCCAAAGGTGGGGTCGGCGAGACCGTCGCGCGCGAGCGTCGTGTTCGCGACCATGATGGCATCGACGCCGTGCCGCTCCAGGCAAAGCACCGTTTCGGGCAATTCGGCGGCCGCGATATCGGGCGAAAGCTTGACCACCAGCGGCGGTTTTCGTCCCTCCTCTGCCGCCTCGGCCCGCGCAGCCATGACGCGCTCCAACAGCTTATCCAGCTCTTGCGGCCCTTGCAGGTCGCGCAGACCCGGCGTGTTGGGCGACGAGATGTTGACGGTGAGATAATCGGCGACGCCGGCAAAAGCCTCGACACCCGCCACATAGTCGGCGATCCGGTCGGACGAGGCCTTGTTGGCCCCGATATTGACGCCGATGACGCCGTTGCGCGCTTGGGCGCGTCGCGCCAGCCGGTTCAGCGCCGCCCGGTGACCCTGATTGGGGAAACCCAACGCGTTGATCACGGCGCGGTCGTCCATCGAGCGGAAGACGCGCGGGCGCGCATTGCCCGGCTGAGCCACAGGCGTCAGCGTGCCTACCTCGGCAAAGCCGCATCCCATATCGAGAAAAGCGCGCGGCACGCGGGCATCCTTGTCGAAGCCCGCCGCCAGCCCCAGCGGATTGGCGAAGGAGATTCCCAACACCGATTGGGCCAGCCGCGGGTCGTCGGGGGCCTCGGACCGCGGATAGATGCCCGCTTCGAGCGCGCGCAGCGTGAGCTCATGGGCGCGTTCGGGCTCAAGCGCGTGCAGCAGGGGCAGCGCCAACTGGGAGAGCGTCGAGAACATGGGCCGACAATTGCGCCAACCTGCCCGCGGCGCAAGCCTCTTCAAGTCTTGATGGTTACGGGAAATTGGTGGCGGTCGTCATCGCCGAGCGGCAGCTGTTGGGCTTCGATAACGGCGCCCAGATCGAGCGGCCCGTAAAGATGGGGGAAGAGCGCGCCGCCCCGCGAGGGCTCCCATTTGAGCGCCTCGCCCAAGGCGCCCGCATCGACGCTGACCAGCATCAGGTCGTCTTGCCCGGCGAAATGCTTTTCCGCTGTCGCCGCCACTTGGTCGGGCGCAGAAAAGTGGATGAAGCCGTCGTTTTGATCGTCGCCCGAGCCCGCATAAAACCCGCTCGCCTGGGCAATCGCCCATTCGGCGCTCGTCATGATCTTGTAGATGGGGGTGTTGGGCATGGAGGATCAAATATTGTTAAATCGAAATTCCGAGGCGATCAGTACACTACCCCAACTTCTCCTCAATCATCGCCCGCGTTTCCTCAACCCCGTAGAGTTCGACGAAATTGCCAAAGCGCGGGCCCTGGGATTGGCCGAGCAGGACCTCATAAAGCGCCTTGAACCAATCGCGCAGCGGCTCGAAGCCGTGGCCCTTGCCGATCTCGTAGACGATTGATTGGATCTCCTCGCCGCTCGCGCCTTCGGGCAGGCCGCCGAGCTTGACTGATAAGTCCTCGAGCGCCTTACGCTCCTCGGGCGTTGGCGGCCGAAACGTCTTGTTGGGCCGCACGAAGTCGTGGAAATAGCGGATGGCGTAATTCACCAGCTCATCGAGCAGCGGATGGGACGCGGGTGTCGCGTCCGGCGCATAGCGCTTGATGAAGCCCCACAGCGTCGCCGCTTCTTCCGAGTTCGAGGCCGAGACCAAATTGAGCAGCAGGTTGAACGAGATCGGCAGCTCAGCCTGGGGCGGATCGCCCATGTGAATGTGCCAGACCGGGTTCTTGAGGCGAGCCTCCGTGTCCTGCCCGCCATAGGCCGCCAGATGTTTCAGATACTCGTCCACCGTCTTGGGGATGACGTCGAAATAGAGCCGCTTGGCCTTGCGGGGGGCCTGATACATGAAAAGCGACAGGCTTTGGGGCGAGGCATAGGTGAGCCATTCCTCAATCGTCAGGCCGTTGCCCCGGCTTTTCGAAATCTTCTCGCCGTTCTCATCGAGAAACAGCTCGTAGGAAAAGCCCTCCGGCGGGCTGGCGCCCAAAATACGCGCGATCTGGCCCGACAGGCGCACCGAGTCGATCAGGTCCTTGCCCGCCATCTCGTAGTCGACGCCGAGCGCCACCCAGCGCATCGCCCAGTCGGCCTTCCATTGCAGCTTGCACCGGCCCCCGGTGACCGGAACGGCGACGCGCTCGCCCGTCTCGGGGTCGTCGAAAGCGATCGTGCCCGATGCCTCGTCAGCCTCCTGGATCGCCACCTGCAAGACGCGGCCGGTGCGCGGGCAGAGCGGCAAAAACGGCGAATAGGTCTTTCGCCGCTCCGGGCCGAGTGTGGGCAGAATGACCTCGATCACCTTGTCGTAGTGCTTAAGCACGGCGAGCAAGGTCTCATCGAAGCAGCCTGAAGCGTAGCACTCGGTGGCCGAGAAAAAAGCATAGTCGAAGCCGAACTGGTCCAAAAAGCCCTGAAGCCTGGCGTTGTTGTGGGCAGCGAAGCTCTCGTGAGTGCCGAAGGGATCCGGCACGGCGGACAAGGGCTTGTCCAGATGTTCGTTCAGCATCGCCTGATTGGGCACGTTGTCGGGCACCTTGCGCAGCCCGTCCATGTCGTCGGAGAAACACACCAGCCGGGTCGGCAGATCGCTCAGCTGTTCGAAGGCGTGGCGCACCATCGCGGTGCGGGCCACCTCGCCGAAGGTGCCTATATGCGGCAGGCCGCTCGGTCCGTAGCCGGTCTCAAACAGTACCGTTTCAGGCGGCATGGCCAAGCCTTCCAGCCGCTTCAGGAGCTTGCGCGCCTCGTCGAACGGCCAGGCGGAGCTCTCAAGGGCGGCACCTTTGAGCGCGTGTGTTGGCGGCGCGGCGGCTGACATGAAAGATGGGGTCCAGTGCGTGGGAAGGGGCGTTGCGATTCACGCCCAAACCTATGGGGGGCGCAATCGCGCGTCAACGCAGACCACTTCGCTCACGGCTGTTCCTCGCGCGGTGCACTCGGGCCTCCGCGGGGGCGCCCTGACCGGGCGGCGCGCGGTCGCGCTTGCCTCGCGTCGCTCGGTTATCGGGGCAAACTCGGTTCCGCCCGAAGGGCGGCAAGGCCGACCGGCCGCCGGGCTACCAAGAGGCGCGGAGTGGCGTAGCCACGACAGGGACGAACAAAATGCCCGTGCTCACGCAGGCCGTGCGACCTTGGGAGCGCGAATAGCCGTGAGCCATTAATCAAAAGGCCCAAGCCTGAGAGGGGCTTGACGGCGCGGCGCAAGGCCTTACCAATACCGCCCGAACAATTCCACTGAGGGAGGCCATTATGGCGAAGTCGATCAGTCACCACGACGCGCTCATCTATGCGATGGTCACCATGTCGGCCGTCGACCGCACCATGACCGATGCGGAACTCGCACGCATCGGCAACATCGTCAACAACTTGCCCGTTTTCAGGGACTTCGACGCCGAACAACTGGTTCAGACGGCCGAGGACTGCGGCGAAATCCTCTCCGCCGAGGGCGGGCTCGACAGGGTTCTCGACCTGATTGCCAGCACGGTGCCCAAGAAATTACACGAGACGGCTTACGCGCTCGCGGTGGAGGTGGCGGCGGCCGACCTTGCGGTGGGCCAGGAAGAGCTGCGCCTGTTGGAATTGATACAGGACAAGCTCCACATCGACACGCTTACCAAGGCGGCCATCGAGCGCGGCGCCCGCGCCAGGCACAGCGTTATGTGATCGCAGGCCACGACAGGGACGAATAGAGAGCCGCGAGAACAAGATTCCCCTTGAACCTCGCGCCCGCCCTTACCATCATTTGGTAGATGCGTGGGGCCCGCGGGTTCGGCCCGCATCCAGATGCAACCGCCGTTGACAGGGAGTTTTCGATGAACGTCAAGGCATTCGCCGCTCCGGCCCTTTTCACCGCTCTTCTTGTTGTCCCCTTTGCCGGGCCCGCCCAGGCCGCGCCCAAATGCAAGGGTCAATTCCAATACAACAGCGCCGCCGAAGGCATGATCTCCACACCCTATTGCCGGGACAACTATTTGGCGCAAATAGCGCGCGCCGCCGGCATGCGCGTCTCCAACAGTCAGGTGCGCACCAACCCCAACACCAAGCGCGAGGCCTGCCGCCTGGTCGGCTACGACCCCCGCGTCCAGAACATCTGCGCCGGCACGATATATGACGGTCGCGGCCACGGTTATTAGGGCTGTTAGGTGAGCCTGCCGGCGTCCAGCTCAGGCGCCGGGCAGCTCGGCAAACCAGCGGAAATAGACGAACGACGTGCCGTTGTAGACCGCGTGGCAGACGACCGGCAGCCACAGGCTTCCCGTGCGCAACAGCACGGACGTCAGCATCAGACCAATCAGGAACACGACGACCAGCACCTGCGGCGGGTAGCCCACATGCATGGCGGCCCACAGCCCGCTCGAAACCATGGCCGCGCCCGCCACGCCAATGCGCGATTTGGCAAGCGCTGGAAACAAGAAGCCGCGGAACCACAGCTCCTCGAAAAGCGGCGCGCCGACCACCAGCATGGCGAGCAACAGCCACCAATATTGTGACCGCACCAGCGTCGCCATGAAGGGCGCAACTTCGTTGGGATCGTATGGGAAGATGACAAAGACGGCGCCGGCGAGCACATAGGTCGCGACGACGAAACCCGCCACCGTGAGAACGTTTGTTCGGGCATCTGTTTTGGGCGACCCCAGCAGCAACACCCGTTCGGGCCGCGCGCCGCCGCGCCCGGCGATCAACCACAGGCCGGCGATCAAGGTGAATTGCGTGATCAGGCCGGAGATGATCGCAGGCAGATAATGCTCAATCTCGCTCAAGGCATCGAATGCCTGGTTCGAATTGAGCACGCCCGGATTGCGATAACTGAGAACCGCGGCGAAAAACGCGACGTCGAGCGTCAGCATCAGCGCCATCATCGCCAGCACCAGCCCGAAGGCCGCAGCCGGCTTCCACGGCGTGACGAAGTCCATCGGCGCTAAGCTCCACAATCGCTTCCACTGCGATCCCGCAACACTCATAGATCAACTCCTCGCCGCCGCGCGCGCCTGAATGGAACGCGCGCGACCCTAGCAGCATTGAACAAAGATTGCGCCAATGCCCCGGCGCGATGGTGGAGTCACAGTCCCAAAAATGACGTGGCCGCCGGGCGTTCAGGATGGTAGGTGGATGTCCCTTTTTCACGCGTGCGTTTGGAGCTGCCCGCCATGTCCATCGACCTCAAACAAATTATTGAACACGACATGTCCGACGACTGCCCCGTTTGCCGAACCCAGGATCTCGTCGACATGGTGTTGCTTCCTGCCGCGGCCGCCTGGGAACTGAACAACGCTCTGCCGCGCTTCTCGCTCGCGCTTCATGGTGCGGCCGGGATGTTGGCGGCGCTTTTGCAAGACGGCGTTCCACGCCATGAGGTGGAGGCGGCGCTCGCCCACCTGCTTGACGATATCGAGCAGCAGATCGCCGAAGACAACGTCATGGGCGGCCCGACGCAGGGAACCGCATAGCGGCCGAAATTTCAGGATTTCCGGGCCGTGCCCCAATAATTGTAGGTGAGCGGTTTTGGTCCTGGAATGTACCCCTGGGCCAGGTGCTCGACCCTCCAGCCCGCCTCGTTCAGCAAACTTGGAATTGGCCGGCCGGGGTGGCATCCGCCGGCGATTTTTTTCCAATAGGGATCGATACGCTCTTGCCATTTGCGGATATGCGCATCCGGCGCTTGGCCATGCTCCAAAAACACCAGCTTGCCGCCCGGCTTCAGCACGCGGCGCATTTCTTTCAGCGCCGCTATGGGATCGGGAATTGTGCACAGCGTGTAGGTCGCCAGCACCGTGTCGGCGAAATTGCTGTCCAATGAAATATCCTCGCCCGAAAGCCCGATGCGCTCGATCGGTATCTGAAAACCCGAGCGCCGCTTCTGCGAGCGGGCCCACATCTGATCGTCCGGGTCTATGCCGATGATCTTCTTCACCTTGGAGGCGTCATAAAACGGCAGATTGAGGCCCGACCCGATCCCGACTTCGAGAACGACGCCTTCGGCTTGGGGCACGGTCAGACGGCGCTGGTAGGTGATGGGTTTGAGCGAACAGGCAAAATCGATGAGCCTCGGCATGATGTGGCGGTCGTAAAAGCCCATTTCCCTTCCCCTCGCTGGTTCCCTCTGGTATCTCGCTGGCCAATGGCCCGCCCCGCAGGACTCGAACCTGCAACCTTCGGATTCGAAGTCCGATGCTCTATCCAATTGAGCTAGGGGCGGCTTGATACGGATCAAATCATATGACGTCGCCGATGGCATAATATTGAGCCGACGTGCAAGCGAAGGCAATCGGGAGGATTGTATTATGGCTCAGGTGAATAAGAACCAAGTCAGCGATGAGGTATTTTTCTTCAGGCTGATCATCGCCATTTGTGTCGCGTTGGGCATCATAGCCCTAGGAAGCGTTTGGTTCATGACCATGTGAATCCGGCGCCGATACAAACGCGACTATCTCGATTGGCTCGGCGCCCACGTCGAATGCGGCTCACGCAGCAAAAGGGCCGCCACAAATGACGGCCCGCGACGTTCTATCCCGGCACGGCATCGGCGCGCCGAACCGGCGAACGCTCAAATTAGGAATATGAACGCGAAGAAGCCGAACGCCATGAACAGCAGCGCGCCCACTATCCCGACGGCGAGCTTGAAGTAAAATTCGCCATCGCTGAGTGCTTCTTGCTTGGATTGCTCTGCAGCCATAATCAAATCCTCCCGATTGCCCAATTGCCTAACATGCTGGATCAGCATTATCCCATTGGCAACATCAAATGACATGATCGGTGTCAAATGACGCGGTTCCTCGCAAGTCTCTTTTTTCGAGCCAGAATCCTAAAAAAACGAGACATTTTTGGCCGATGGCGGCCGTTTCTAGCCAGTTCCGGCGCAATCCTCCGGCTGCCCCTGTCTTATTTTCGGCACAAGCCGATCCCATTTAGAGGTCCACTGCCATTCTGGCGCGGCAGACCGCGCGTCCAGAGATGAGACGCACTGACATGAAACACGCCTCAACCATGGCGTCGGGTTCGGCAACCTTGGCGCTCACCGCACTGCTCGTGGCCTCCGCCCCCGTCACCGCCCTGAACACACCCCTGCAGATCGGCACCACCTTCTCCGTCAAGAAGGACGTCGTCGGCAAACTTGAATCGCGCGCCCGCGCGCTCAAGAAAGGCGATCAGGTTCACCAGGACGAGACCATCGAGACCGCCACCGAGAGCGAGGGCGAATTCGTCTTCCAGGACGACACCAAGCTCGCCGTCGGGCCCAACGCCAAAATCACGCTGGACCGCTTCGTCTACGATCCCGAAAAGAAGGACGGCGACATCATCGTCAACGCCACGAAGGGCGCCTTCCGCTTCATGTCTGGCTCAGCCAAGAAGACCGCCTACACCATCAAATCACCCGTCGCCTCGATCGGCGTGCGCGGTACGGTGTTCGATGGTTACGTCAATGACGAGGGCGAGATCGCCGTGCTTCTGATGGACGGCGCCGTCGATGTCTGCAACGTCGGCCGCGAATGCAACTCTCTCGACCAGAAGGGCTATTTCATCCATGTCGGCCGCCGCGGCGTGATCAGCCGGGCGGTTGAATGGAACGGCCGCTGGCTGGGCGGCGTCGGCGTTGGCCGCGCCTTTCCCTTTGTCGGCCGCCGCCTGCGCATTGATCCGCGCGTGCGTTTTCGTCGCGCCGATCTGATGGGCGGTCGCCTGATACGCGGCGTGCCCGGCGTGCGCCGCGCGCCCGGCGTCAGGCGCTCGATCAACCGCGCCCGCCCGCGCATCCGCAGGCCAAGGGTTCCTCGCTTGCGCCGCTGAATCCAGGCCCGACACGCCACAGGCCCGCCATCGATCCAGTTGCGAGGTTGACTATGAAAGAAGCAGCCGAAGGCCTGGTCCGCGTCGAGGTGACGAACGGACTGGCTGTTCTGACGCTCAATCGCCCGAAAGCCTACAACGCGATCAATCTCGACCTCTCCGAAGAATTGCTGAACGCCGCGATCGAATGCGACGAGGATCCCAGCGTGCGCGCCGTCTTAATCACGGGAGAAGGGCCCGCCTTCTGCGCTGGCGGCGACATCCGCCAAATGCTGGCCGAGTCGGACACGCAAGGCGGGGCGAGCGCGTTTCTGAAAAAACTGACCGTCCGGCTGCATGCCGCGGTGGCGACATTCGCGCATATGGCCAAGCCCGTGGTCACGGCCGTGAACGGGCCAGCAGCGGGCGCCGGCTTCAGCCTTGCTATCGCGGGCGACCTTGTTGTGGCCGCAGAGAGCGCGACCTTTACCGTCGCCTACACCGCGATCGCGTTGGCACCCGACGGAAGCTCGACCCATTATCTGCCGAAACTTGTCGGCCCGAAGCGGGCCTATGAGCTTATCGCAACCAACCGACCATTGAGTGCCGAGGAAGCCCACTCAATGGGGATCGTCAACAAAGTTTTTCCGGCAGCGAAGTTCTTCGATCAGGCCAAGGACTATGCGGGCCGCTTGGCGCAAGGACCGACGCAGGCGCTGGGTCAGACCAAAAAGCTTCTGGCGCTCGGCGCTCAAACCGGATTGGAAACGTCGATGGAGCACGAGCGGCGCGCCATCGCCGATTGTGGCCGCACAAAGAACTTCGCTGAAGGTATCGCCGCTTTCCTGGAGAAGCGCCCCCCCAAGGTTTCAGGGCTCATAATCAGGGCACGCGTGCGAGGCGGCAGGCTGACAAGCTATTTACGGGCTCTGGGCTCGCAGGAAACCGAATCGCCATCGAAGTCGAGCTTGCACTCTTTGTCAGGGCACGGGTGCGAGGCGGCAGGCTGACAGGTTATTTACGGGCTCTGGGCTCGCAGGGAGCCGAATCGCCATCGAAGTCGAGCTTGCACTCTTTCTCCAATTTGAGCCTTAGGTTTTTCCTGCCGCGATGCAGCAGAACCCGCCCGTTAGCGGGGGAAATATCGAGGCGCTTCGCTGCCTCCGCGTGATCCAATCCGGCCAGATCGTGCATGGCGATCATCTCCGATTGCCGCCGCGGCAAGGCAAACACGAAACGGCGGATGCAGACCGCCATCTCGTTCTCCAAATATTCGGCTTCAATGCTCCCTTGATCGGGAATTGAATTCAATAGGTCAGGGTTGCTGGTGACGCGAACACGCCGGTTCTCCTTACGGAAATGGTCGCGCACGATGTTCAAAGCGATCCCCCTGAGCCACGCAGCGCGGGTTCCTTCTCCGCGGAACTGATCGGCTTTTTCATGGGCTTTTGCCAGCGCCTCTTGCGTCAGGTCATCTGCCAGTTCGCGATCCGCCACAAGCCTCAAGACAAAGCTCCGCAAGCCCGAACGCACATCCGCGTCGAGACCGAACTGACGGTTATCAGCAGCAGCCTGAACCGCTAACATTCATGCTCTCCTTTTCCGCTACGCCCGACTTCAAGTCCTCAACATATTTTTTTGTCCCGCTGGCCGCGCCACGGTTGACCATGAGGCCAATCTCCAGCGCGTCATCGGTCTCCTCGGCGCTGACACCCGCCTCGCGGGCGAGATTCAAATGATATTCCATGCAGGGCCGGCAGTTCACCGCCGCCGAAGCGCCGACCGCGATCAATTCCTTGCGTTTGTCGTCCATGGCATCGCTCCATCTTAGGTACCAATTTTTCGAACACCAAAATTGGCGCTCATTGACCCTAGACGAATGCTCGGCGTCATATGTTACATCATTGAACCGCATACGGGCCAATGGGCCGCATCGCGTCTCTTGCGATCGTTGACCAAGCAGATGGGCGCTATGGAAATTTTTCAAAACGTCAGTGAGGGCCCGCTGCGCTTAAGCATTTTCGCTGGCGTTTTCGCGGTCATGGCCCTGCTCGAACTGCTGAGCCCCAGCCGCAAACTTGACCACGCAAAGGGCGCGCGCTGGTTCACAAACATCGCCATCGGCGGCATCGACAGCCTTGTGGTGCGGTTGATGGCGCTGTTCGTGATCCCGCTTGCCGCCGTCAGCACGGCGTTCTGGGCCCAGTCGCAAAATTGGGGCCTGCTCAACTGGACCGCCCTGCCCCAATGGCTCGAGATCGCGATAGCGGTCGTTGTTCTCGATCTGGCCATTTACGGCCAGCACGTCGCCTCCCACAAGATCCCGATGCTCTGGAGCTTTCACCAGATGCACCACTCCGACGTCGACATCGACGTCACCACCGCCATCCGTTTCCATCCGATCGAGATCGCGCTCTCCATGCTGTGGAAAATCGTCGTCGTGTTAGCGCTGGGGCCGGCGGCGCTGGCCGTCGTCATCTTCGAGGTGATCTTGAACGGTTGCGCCATGTTCAACCATGCCAACCTGCACCTGCCGCCGTTTCTCGACCGGATGCTGCGGCTCGTCATCGTCACGCCGGACTTCCATCGGGTGCATCACTCGATCATCCACGCCGAAACGGATTCCAATTATGGCTTCAACCTCTCGGTCTGGGATCGGTTTTTTGGCACGTACATCCCGCAACCCCGAAAGGGTCATCAGGGCATGACCATTGGCCTGCCGAACCATCAGAGTGAGAAACCGACTGGGCTCGTTTGGAGCCTGGCGCTGCCCTTTGCCGGGACCAAGACGTCCGCCGGCAAGACGCCCGCTCAGAACAAACGCATCGGGAAATAGCGCCGCAACAACTCCTCGTAGCGCCCGCTCTCGCGCACCCGCTCCAGCCCGTAATCCAAGATGTCGCGCATCTTGCGGTCGCCCCGCTTGACCGCGATGCCCACGCCCTCGCCGAAATATTTGGCCTCCAAATAAGGTCCGCCGACGAACTCGCAACATCTTTCCGACGCCGTGCCGTTCATCCAAAACATCAACGAGATGCCGTCGCCGAAAACCAAGTCGACAGCCCCTTGCTTGAGCGCCAGCATCGTTTGGACCGGCCGGTCATAGGGCCTGATGTCCGCATCGCCAAAGAAATCGCGCAAGAAGACCGCATGCGCGCTTCCCTTCACGACGCCGATCTTCTTGCGTTTCAGCCCTTCGGCGCTCAGCACGTGGGTATCGCCACCACCGCGGGTCATGAAGCGCGCCGGCGTGTGGTAGTAACTCTCGGTAAAATCCAAATCTTCCAACGATTTTTTGCTCGGCCGGATCGAGGCGATGATCGCATTGACGTCACCGCGTTTGAGGGTTGGAACCAGCTCAGCCCACTCGAGCGGCGCCACGTCGCACTCGACGACCAATTCGTCGCAAATCGCGCGCGCCAAATCCACATTGAAGCCGGTCAGCGCGCCTTCCTCGTCGAAATAGTTGAACGGCGGATAATCGCTGTCGGTGAGGAAGCGGATGCGCTCGACGTCCTTGTAATCGGGTCTCGGCCGATCGATCTCCAGCCTTGCGCCCGTTCGCCCGACACCCACGCCATCCTGCGCCTGAGCGCAAGTTATCGTCGCCGCCAACAGGCAGCCAACAGCGCAAATGAACCCCAACGCCCTCATCATCGTCTCGTCCTGGCCCCCGTCAATCGGCCACAATGGCGCAAGACATTGGCATAACGGCGGCTTGGCGCAACAGTCCTTTCGCCCCATCGCGTTTCCGCTAGTATTTTTTTAACCATGCTGCGTCACCTTAGGCGGATTGGTGGTGTATGCGTTATGCAGCAATCGACAATCGATTTTTCCAAACTGAGAATCTTGATCGTAGAGAACCACGCGCTGATGCGCCGTCTTCTCCACGAAATGCTGCGCGGCTTTGGCTGTCAGCAGATCGAACTCGCGCGGAGCGTGCCCGAAGGTCTGAAGCATATCTATGCCGAAGCCTTCGACATGGTGATCCTGGATTTCTTTTTAGGCGACCTCGACGGCGCGGATTTCGCCCGCCAAGTGCGCCACGACGACAGCTGCCGCAACCGCTGGGTACCCATCCTGCTGATTACCGGAAAGCCGGACCACCATAAGGTGTTGAAGGTCCGCGATGCCGGCATACACGGCATGATGGCCAAACCGATCTCACCCAAGAATCTCTATTGGCGGCTGCATGCACTGCTGTCCAATCCCCGGCCCTTCGTCGTGAGCGCCAATTATATTGGGCCGATGCGGCAGCGCTCGCAATTTTCCAGCTCGCCGCCCGGTCCCTACCGTCATGCCGCCGCCGCACCCCTGCCTGAGATCCACCACCACCGAACCGCCGTGGGCGCCGACGAACAGATATTTAACTAAGGTCTGTCCGGAAGCCTCAGCGCGCTTTCTGCCCAGTCAGCCGCTCAGCCAGCCGCAACGCCAACGCAACAATCGTCAAGGTGGGGTTAGCGAACCCACAGGTCGGAAAAACCGCCGGGCCCAAGACATAAAGATCCTTCGTATCCCACACCTCCAGATGCCGATCCACCACCCCTCCACGGGGGTCAGATGACATCCGGGCCGTGCCCATGTGGTGACCGCCTTGCGCGCTGCAGCGCTCCAGAACCATCTCCTTTTCCATTTCGTCCACGATGATTTCGCCAATGCCCGCCGAGCGGCAAGCGCTCCCCACCTGCTCGTAAATTCGGATCACCTGATCTTTCAATTCGCGATCGAGCCGCCAGTCCAACGCTATGCGCGGGACGCCATTGGGATCCATGCTCGATCCCAATCTGACACCGCACTCCTTGTCGGGCAGCTGCTCTATGTTGAATTCCAACGGATAGGCGCCGGTTTGGCTCGTCAGGAACAGTGACGGCAATTTGCGGCTGGCGGCGACACGGTGCCTCATCCAATGAGCCCCAAAGCGCGTGAGGGAAGGAAGTCCGCTCAGAATGTTTCGTCCATGGTCCAACATGTGCCTCCACTCCGGCGAGCCTGAACCGAAAGCAGGGCTGCCCGGCGTCATCGTTAGACGCCGCGCGTACTCGGCGATCAAAAAACGTTTGGCAAAGAATGCCGCGGACAAAATAGCATTGCCGTGTGCAGGATCATGCAGTGCAGGGATCGACGGACGAAGCACGAAATTGACCAGGCTTTGCTCGCGGAGCGTATTGGCGTCCAATTGAATCAAGCGGCGACACCAGACACCGTCACGGCTCTTGGAATAATCCAACCGCAGCTCGTTCTGTGGGCGGCAGAATTGGATCCGACCCAGATCACCGGCAAAATGGGTCATATAGTTGCGGCCGAGATGTCCCGATCGGTTGCCAAACTCACCTGCGTTCTTGCTCCCTGACCATAGGAGCAGCCTGGGCGTTTCCAGGCCACCAGCGGCAATCACCGTTGTGCCGGCCTCTACCGTCAAATCCTTTTCCGCCGTGCGGATGGCCAAGCCGGTTGCGCGGCGTCCCGACTGGCTTACCAAGACTTCCACACATGGCGCATTGAGCAGAACTTGAACGTTGGGGGCTATGTCCAATTCTTTATTGTAACGCCGCGCCAGATCGGTCGGCCGGCTGAACCGTTCCAATCGGTCCAGAACGAGGCCGTGGGGGCACTTCGCTGAAGCCAACGGCGCAGGTTCGTCGGGCAAGGCATGTTCGGCGTCAAATTCGAAGGCGCCTGCCTCTAACAAGCGCAGCGCCGCTGGATAGAACTTGCCGACGTCTTCGTAAGGTATGGGCCAGCCCGTCCTGCCGATTTCCGGCCGAGAGGCGAAATCATCTGGCGAAAACGGAATACACCGCCCGCCCCAAATAGATGTGGTGCCGCCGAACATCCGCCGACGATAGAGTTCCAGTGGCGGGTGACCGTCGCAAGAGATCGTGTCTTCGGAGAAATATTGCGCCTGTTCCCCGACATCCAAATCGCGCCCGCCCGCCTCGATTACGAGCACGTTTAAATCGCGTCTTGCCCTAGCTATCGCCAAGGCCAACGCCAAACCCGCAGCGCCCGCCCCGAGGATGGCGATGTCGCATCGAAGCACGAGCTCTGCCTCGAGCTTTCGCGCATCCAGAATCATGAAATCGCTTTGATCGCCGCCTCGAGATGCTTACTCGAACTCAAGCCGATGACCGCCGAGGTGACGTTGGGAATCGCCAACGCCTCGGGGATGGCCTGACAAGGAAGACGGGGGTTTTGATCGACCGCCGATCCGCTCGGCCGCAAGATTTGGCGGACAAGAATTGCAATTGGGCTATCAGCGAGACGTTTGGCCGCGGCTCCCGAATTGAGCTTTGCAGCCAAATCCATACTGAGCTGTAGAATCTCCAGACCATCGACCTTCAACGCAGCTTCGAGCGCTTCCGGCGAATCCACCGAGGCGCCGAAATGGCGGATCTTACCGTCAGACTTGGCCTTGGCGAGCATGCCTATCACCTCGTCATTGGCGAGCACTTCGGGCGGCGGGTCATGCAGCAGCAAACCGCCGATCGGGGCCGAACTCAAACGTCGAAGCGAACCTTCCAGGGCCGCCGATAGATTGGAAGGCTCGAAGTTTTGGGAAATCATGCGGCTACGCTCGCGCAGCAGCGCCCGTCGAAGCCCGCTGGACTTTCGCACCGCCAAGCGAAGCAGCGGCTTCACCAATGCCGTGAATTTCGTGCCTTCAGAAAATTCCAAGCCGATCTTGGTAACGATGAAGGCCTTGTGGGGTCGCGTTTTCACGACCTCGCCAATGATCCTCTCGCTGTCACCGCCGCCATAAACATTGGCCGTATCAATGACGTTGATTCCATGGTCAAGCGCTTGGGCCAGCATGCGCTTGATTTCGTGAACAGGCGTCCGATTGCTGATGGAGCCCGCACGCCCGCAGCCGATACCGATCACCGACAGGGGTTCGAAATTCGGATGCCAGGAACGCTTTGGAACCTGTTTGGGAACCTCAATTAGCACAGCGTCGAACTTTCCGGGTTCGCTGGGTTTATATGGGCCGGACGATTGTCGTCCATTCCGCGGCAAGGCGGTGGTCGGCCCGCCCGAAACGGCACTAATACACAGGAGTGCCGGTGCGTAAACGACCGCTCATCGCCAGTGTTAATGTGGGAAGCGTTGCTGTCGAAAAACGCAGATCTGGGCGTTAATACTTAATCACGACAAAGCTTAAAATCGCGTCCTTACCAGCGTTCAATCGCACTCGATGGTCGAACTGTCACGGTATGCGGCGCGCGTGTCGATTGATACCGCCCGCATAACGCGAATCAAACCAAAGCAATACGAAGAAGAATGCTGATGCAGGTACCGTTTTATAAACATCAATTGCGCGGCGGCGACGCAGCTGCGATAGCCAGCGTGCTGGAGAGCCCGATGCTGACCTCGGGCAATGTCGGGCGCGCCGTCGAGGCAGAGCTCGCCGCCTATTTCGGTGTGCCTCACGCGTTTTTGACCAACAGCTGGACCAACGGCGCATTGGCGACGCTGCTGGCGCTTGATCTGGCGCCGGGCGACGAAGTGATCGTGCCCGCAATGACATTCATCGCGACCGCCAATGTGGTCGAACTTTTGGGTGAGCGTGCCGTCTTCGCCGACGTGGACCCCGACACCCTGCTGATGACGCCGCAATCGGCTGCCGCTGTGCGCACGTCCAAAACCCGCGCCCTCATACCGGTCCACCTGTATGGACAAATGGTCGATGTAGCAGCGCTGCGTGCCGAATTTGGACCCAAAATCAAGATCATCGAGGACTGCGCCCATTGCTTCGAGGGCACCCTTGGCGATCATCGCCCCGGCACCGGATCCGACGCCGCGATTTTCTCCTTTTACGCCACCAAGAACATCACCTGCGGCGAGGGCGGCGCGGTTATCACAAACGACGACGGCCTTGCCGAAAAGCTGAAAGCCACGCGCCTTCACGGCATGTCGGCCGGCGCGGCCGACCGCTTTAAGTCCGGCGCCTACAATCACTGGGACATGCTGCGTCTTGGCGTGAAAGCCAATTTGCCCGACCTGTTGGCCGCATTGCTGCCCGATCAGATAAAAGCCGCCGCGGCAAAGCTCGAGCAGCGCGAAATGCTCGCCACCCGCTATGGGGATGCCTTTGGGGACGACCCTCGCATCCGACTGCAGAGGCCAATTGCAAACGCCACCCACGCCCGCCATCTTTTCCCGATCTGCGTCGCGCCAGAGATCCGCGATCGGTTGATCCAAGCGCTGAACGCCGAGGGCGTCGGCTGCACCGTCAATTACCGCTCGGTGCCCATGCTGAGCTATTACGCAACAACCTATGGTCATCGGCCAGATCAACATCCAGTGAGTGAGCTGTGGGGCCAAGGAACGCTCTCGCTGCCGCTCTATCCGACCCTGGCGCACAAAGCCCAAGACCACGTCATCGAGACGCTTTTCCAGGCGCTCGACGCGCTCTGCCCGAAAGCGGCCAAGAGCCGCGCCCGAAACACCGCGCAACAGCTAAGGATCTGAAACAGTGTCGCGTTTCCTCATCACCGGCGCCGGCGGCTATATCGGTTCCCTGCTCGTCGAAGAAGCCCTCCAAGAGGGCCACGAAGTCATCGCACTCGACCGTTTCTTTTTCGGTGAAGAGACGCTGGCCGATTTCGCCGCTCACCCCGGCTTCAGTCTGGTCAAAAAAGACATCCGCGACGTGGTCAGCGCCGATCTCGACGGCGTCGATGTGGTGATGGATCTGGCGGCGCTCTCCAACGATCCATGCGGCGACCTCAATCCCGAGCTCACCACGCAAATCAACTATCAAGGACGCGTCCACGTCGCCGAAGCCGCCAAAGCCGCCGGCGTGCCGCGCTATATCCTGGCGAGTTCCTGCTCCGTATACGGCTTCGGCGAGAGCTCAAGTCTGTGTGAGAAGAGCCCGACGAGCCCATTGACCGAATACGCCCGCTCGACGCTCGCGGCAGAACGCAACGCCATCGCGCTTGCAGACAAGAACTTCTGCGTTACCGCGCTCCGCAACGCCACCGTCTACGGGCTATCGCCGCGCATGCGCTTCGACCTGGTGGTCAACACCATGACAAAGACCGCCATCGATCACGGCAAAATCGCCGTAACCGGCGGTGGGAACCAGTGGCGCCCCCTTGTTCACGCGCGCGACGTCGCCCGCGCCTTCCTAAACGTAGCCGGTCAGCCCACGAGCAAGGTGAGCGGCGAGGCATTCAATGTCGGCCGCTCGAACGAGCAAATCCGCGCATTGGCCTTCACCGTGCGCGAGAACCTGCCGTTCTCGGTGGAAATTGAGATTGCTGGCGAGAGCGCCGACATGCGCTCTTACAATGTCAGCTTCAAGAAAGCGCGTTCCGTGCTCGGTTTCGAACCGCAACTAAGCGTCGCATTCGCCGTACGCGAAATCTATGAGGCGATCAAATCGGGCACCGTCGATGTCGGCGAACGCACCGTGACCGTCGCATGGTATCGGCATCTGTTGCAGGCCGAACAGCTCGTCGACGAGTTGCGTCTGAACGGCCGCATTCTTTAGCCGTTGACGTTGGCTGCCATTCGTCCTGCTATGGCAAGGCGGCCTTGAGGCGCGATCGTCTCGTAGTGGGCACGCAACAACACACCCCACAGAAAGTAATATGGAATGGCGTTGAACGGCTTTTCGAAGGCGTCTTCGCCCATTGAGTAGACCCCCAACAGCAGGAAGAACACGCCCAAAATCAGCGCGTTATTTTTCCATACCTCCTGGCCGCTCCGCACGCACCAATGATAAAATCGGAACCAAATCCGCACCAACCACAGGTGAAACCATAGGAACGCGACCAGGCCGATAAGACCGATGCGTCCGAAGATCGACATGATCACGTTGTGGGGCTCGCGTACAGGAATCCCGCCGGTATAGGTGAAGTCTGTCAGCAGCACTCCGTAACCTAGCCCCAGCAGGAACGTATCGATATCGGCGGTGACGTTGTGCCATATCTCCGCCCACCATTTGAGCCGCAGGTCGACGCCGCTCGAGGCACTGCCGATGATGCCATCGCTCTTGGCGCCCCATATCGTCGAGAAATGCTGGGTGATGAAGTCGAGCGAGAAGGCCTCCCCGAGCCGTCCCGTGATTCTTACGTCCAGCACCATCGAGAGGGCGAGCAGCGCGGCGCCGAACAGGAGCGCTATCCACATGCGCAACGCGATGCGGGGCTGGATCGCCATCAGCACGGCCAGCAGCACCAAAACCTGCAGATAGCTGGTGCGCATTTGGAAGATGACCACGCTGTAGACGATGAGCGCCCCGGCAAGCACGATGGCGGGCACGCCCAAGAAGCTGGTGCGATCGACCAGCCAGCGCATCGCCGCGGTCAATGGCACAAGGCTCGCCGACGTATAATTGAACAAAAGCGAAGCCGAGTAGCCCGCAGGCGCCGAAATTTTGGGCGAAAACGAGGTCAATATATCGCGAAACGGATAGCTCAGACTGTAAAGGGCACCGACATTCAGAACCGCCCGCAACCAGCCCGAGAAGCGCTCTAGGAAACCGGGTGCGGCAGCGACCACGAAGCCAATCCACAAGAACAGCGAGTCGATGACGTGGCTCGCATCGCGCAGCGCCCAAACGCCGTGCTGCTCGGTATCGAGCAGCGCACGGCCGAGGCCAACCGCCCACCAAATGGCCAGGGGCGCGACGGGCGCAACCGCCATGAAGCTCGGCACCCGCCTGAGCTCGAACAGGAACGTCGCCATGAAAAGAACGATGACGAGCTCGCCCAAGGGCACGCCGGACCCACCCGATGGCGGAACCCGCAACAGCATGAAGCCGTGGTTGAGAATGACGTAAGCGCCAATCACCAACAACAGGGCTTCGGCCCGGAACTTCAACAAGCTCATGAACGGTTCCGTTTCATTCGATCAGGCCGTTGTCACAATGGCTCAACAGCATCGCCTGGCTGGTTGCCGGCATGCAGGACAGTCCGGATCGGTTTGATCTGGCGCGCGCCTTGGCGCCCGAGCCGCCGGGTCACGTCCGAATAAAGACTGGCCACGACGTCCGCCCACTGATACCGGCGCACCCGTTTGCGCGCGCCCTCGGCCAGATCCGCCACGATCTCCGGTGACTTAGCGAGTTCCGTAATCGCCGCCGCCAAGCCGGTCACGCATTGGGCCTCCGAACGTCCCTCGACGGGAACGACACGGCCGCTTTCGTCATCAGCCATTTCGGCCGGACCACCCAAGTCCAGACAGATAACCGGCAAGGCATTGTTGAAAGCCTCCAGCACAACGTTGCCGCTTGAATCGTGCAGGCTCGGAAACAGCAGAGCGTCATGGCTGCGGTAGAGTTCGTCGAGCTCGCTTTGCGCGATCCAACCGGCCCAAGTGACGGCATCGCCAAGCCCGAGATCGTCAACCAGCCGCCGCCAATGGCGCTCTTCGGGGCCCGAGCCCACCATGGTGAGGGTTACATTGGCACCGCCCCGGCGCGCCTCGGCAAGCGCCCGAATGCCAAGCCCCATGCCCTTCCAATAGAGCAGCCGGCCCGCATAGATCAGCTTCAGAGGTGCACCAGCCTCGCGCGGGGCGTGGGGCTTGAGTTTTTTCTCGCGCACTCCGATCTCGATGTGTACGTGAGTTTTGTGGTGGAAGCCTTTGGGCAGCGCCAAGCGCGACATCGGTGTAGGCACATAGATCGCCAGCGCATCCCGGCAAGCGGTCAGCGTGATCGGATCGAACCTGAGCGACCAGGTGTGGATGTCGCGCACCAGATCCTTGATCCAACCCCGCAAGGGATAGCTTCTACGAAGGCGGAAGGGCGCCCGTTCTCCGCCCCCCACCGGACCCAGCACGAGCGGAATCCCGGTACGGCCCAGCAATGTGGGATGGCGGATGCCGCCGTAGGTGATGTGATGGACGATGTCGTAGCCCTTATCCAAATGCGTTCGGCGCACATGGGCATAGGCGGCAAACTGCCAAAGCATATGGGTAACCTGATGCGTCAGGCTGTCCAGTCCGATCTTCATGCCCCCCTCCAGGAGCCAGGAGAGCCATCCCGGCATCATGAAATCGAATGTCACGTTGGAGGGCACGTTGTTCCGGGCGACCTCGGCCTCGATCGCGGCCCGGTTGCGCGTTTGCGTGAGCACCACGACCTCGTGACCCAATTTGCCGACCTCGTTTGCCCAGTTCCAGCCGACGCCTTCCTCCGAACCTTCGCCCGGGCAGCAGGCAAATGCACTCATCAATACTTTCATTGGCCCACACTTTCCTTTGTTGTCGCAGCCAAGCCTCGGGCCCGCCGCAGACCTATCAAGAGCACAGCAAGAACCACGCCATCGAACAGCGCCAGGCTCGCCACTGCCCCCGCCAAGCCCCAGCTCTCGACGAGCGGATACGAGCTCGCCATGATCACAGCGGCGCCCGCGAGCGCGCTGTAGAATTCAAACACCGTTATTTCCATCGCCCGCAACATGATCGTCACGACGTTGCGGACCAGATAAATCAGCATGACGAACGCGAGGCCGGCGACCAAGAAGCCGTAGGCCCCATAGGCCTGGCCGAAGACGCTCGCCAGCAGCCAGTTGCCCGACAGCGCGATGAGCACCAGCACGGCGGCAACGGCACCCATATATCTCGCCACGAAGCGGCCGATGAAACCAGCAAGGCCGGTGAAGCCGCCGGATGCGTAAGCGGCGCTGGCGCGCGCCGGCACGATGTTGTCGAAGCCCTGCAAGGGCACGTTGACGGCCGTCACCAATTGCTGTGCAGCCCGCAAGGCGCCCACTTCGGCGAGCCCGAGATAGGCGCCGACGGCGGTGAATACGAAATTATCGCGCGCCCATTGCGCGAACGCCGTCAATATCAGCCAGCGCGAGAACGGCCAATGACGGCGCGCCACCTGGTTGAACTTGTGAAGCGTGAACTTGATCTGTCCGACAAAGGCAATGCCCGGCAAGGTCGCCAAGAGCGCCGCCGCCGCCATGCACAGGAGTACGCCGGCCACATCGGCACGCGGCCCGTAGTGCAGAAAAAACGCAACCAGCAGCCCCAGCTGAACGCCGTAACGCAAAAAGTCGACGGCGAAGCTCACATTGGCCCGCTCGAATGCGTAGTGATAACGCCGCATGAAATCGGCCCACTGCGCGCAGAAGACGAGGGCGGCAAGCGGCAGCGCCAGCCCATCCAATCCCCATTCGGGCACAAACCAGCCGGTTGTCCGCGCTCCGGCATAAACGATTGCCGTCATCACGGCGGCAAAGATCGCCTGCTGAACCAATATTGCGCCCTTATAGACAGGCCAGTCCGCACGCGTCTGTTTGGCGGCAATCGTCAGCAGCGGCGTCGCGATCATAGCAAGCTGCAAGTTCTGCGCGAGAAAGACGCCAAGCCAGGCCAGCGTGAAACGGCCAAACTCCTCGAGACCCAAAAAGCGCGCCAACAGCACGGTGGTGACGAAGCTGGCGCCGCTGATCACCGCCTGATCGCCAAGCGCCCAATTGATATCGGCATGGCGCTCGGTGAGCGCCTTCAGCTTTCGGACGTGGCCTGACGGGACCCTGCTATGGATGTCGAATGACATGACAAAACACGCAAAAAACCTACATCTTTTTCGAATTTAGCCCCTTCACGGGAGGCTTTGAACTAATCCAGGCGGGAAGCGTTAATGGGCCTCGTGCGGGGATTAATGTTGTTCACCGCACGCCCCTTATCGGGGCTCAATTGGGCTGGCGAACAGCCCTTTTCGATTGTGTTGTTCCGCGCGACCGACCCGGCCTTGCCCTTATAGAAGTCGATTGGCGGATGGCGGCTGCGGTGGCCGCAGACGGTGTTGCCCTCGACCAGCGTATACTGCATTTCGTCGCTATAGACGGCGATTGCTGAACACCAGTGACCCGCAACCTCATTGCCGCTCACGCGGGTATCGATGCCCGCGGCCTCGATGCCCATCATGGAACAGGGCTGCGAAAGCGGCGTTTGATTGATCACCCGATTGTTCCTGACGATGGTTTGGTAGCCATGGTTGATGACGATGGACAGACCGATATCCTGGTCCCCCGTTCTCGTCAGCGTTACCAAATTGTCCTCAAACATCGCGTGGTGCGTTCCCACCCCATGGGCCTCGATGCCCATGCGCAGCGGATTGCGCACGACGTTGCCGGCAACCCGGATACCGCGCCCGCTCCCTGCCCAACCCTCGAAGATCAGCGAGATGGCCTGATGAATGTCCTCGAAGGTGTTTGCGACAATCTCGGTGTTGTTGAGGTGGTAGGCGAGGATGCCATTGCCGTGAGCAGAACCCGGTTTTCCGTCGATGTAGCCGATCTTTCGAAACCGGTTGTTCGCGATGTGCCCGGCCTCGAAGACGTCGGTTATGAAAATCCCGCTTTCACCGCCGTAATCAGCCTTTGGATCGTAAATACCCTCGAAGCTGTTGTGGCTCACCCCGATTGCCTTATTGACCCCCCTGAAGACGATCCCACCACCCTTGAATGCAATGCACGAAATGCGGATCCGCGCCTGAGCGTTCGAGGCCATGATGAAATGTGGGCGTTGCCCCTGCACCTTCATCACCACGCCCTTTTGGCCGCGGTAGGTTTGATCGGACGCCAAATCGACGGGTCTCGAAAACTCATAAACCCCCGGGGCAAAGGCAAGGATCTTGCGGGGACCGGCCGCATCTATCGCCGCTTGAAGGGCGTCGGCGTCGTCGGCGCCGTCGTCGGGGCGCACGCCGAACCGGGCCACATCGATCACCTCACGCGCAGGCGTAACACCGACCGACTGCCGGCAGGGGCCAGCCGTCGCCTCGGCCAAGGACGCTAGCGATAGAAATAGAAGGCACGTCAGAGCCAGACACGCGCGCAAGGCGCGCCCGCACCTCCAAGGTCCCTTACACAAGATAAAGCGCTTCATGGCCGATCACGCCGAGCTTTAGAGGATCCAGCGTCACTCTCAGCGAACAGCTCCTATTCGCCCGCTCCCCCGAACAATCCCGCTCCAAACGCGCGCGTGCCGGCCGGCACTTGCGCGCCCTCGCTGTGGCGCCCGAAAGCCGGTGCCGGAAAGCGGCCAGGCAGCGCGTTATCGCCGGCTTCGGCGAGTTCGGCAGCGTCGGCCCGGTTGAGCACCACACCGATCGGCGTCGCGTTGCTGGCTTGGAGTTGGCGGACCGCTTCGGCCGCGGTCCCGCGCCGCGTCTTGTTCCATTCGACCACAAGCAGTGCGGCGTCAGCGAGGCTTGCCACAACCCACGTCTCCGGCGCAGCATCAAGGGCGCCGGTATCGAACACCACCAAGTCGTATTTCTTTTTGGCCGAGGCCAAAAGATCGGCAAACTCCCGGCTGTTGAGGTAGGGGGCAGCGTTCGTCTGGTCGCTGAGCACTGGCATCACATCGAGACCGGTCACGGCATCGTGCATCAATGGCGACGAAACGGGCATGGACATCCCGGATATATCGATTGGCTCGGCCGCGGCCTGAGCCTCGAACAATTTTTCCATGGACGGTGTTCGGAAATCGCAGTCCATCAACAGCGTTTTCTGTCCCTGAAGGGCAGCGTGTTGTGCGATGGCCGCCGCCACCATGGTCTTACCCTCACCCTCGCGGGCGGAGCAAACCGCGAGCGTCTTGATCTTTCCCTTCGGCGCCCGCAGGCCCAGCGCCACGCGCAGCGCGCCAGCAGCCCTGCCAAAGGCGCTGTTCGGATTGAACGCGATCAAGCGTTCGGGCCGGCGCGCCAGTTCCTTGGTCCAGAAATCAGCCCCCTTCAGCTCCGGCATAGTCGCCAGATGAGGCAAGCCCAGAAAGGATGCGACATGGGACTTTGTACGGAATTTATCGAACAACGCTTCGCGCAAAAAGGCCGTGCCGATGCCCGCCATCAACGAGCCGACGAGCCCGAGCAACAGCACTTTGAGCTTCGACGGGAAACTCGGGCGCAACGGGACCTGCGCCCTTTTGATCAATTGGAAGTTGGCGAAGTCGCCGCTTGATTGTTCGAGGGTTTCGTTGGAGCGGTTGAGAAACGCTTCGTAAATCGCCTTGTTGGAGGCGGCGTTTCTCTCGAGTTCGCGCAGCTTCACGGCCACCTTGCTGATGCGCTGCTGGCCATCGATTACCTTCGTCATATTTGCTTTGATCAGCTTTTCGCGCTCGCGCTTCGATCGAAATTCAATCTCGAGATTTTCCAGACTGCGTTTGCCTTCGGCCGCGATGTGGGCGCGCAAGGTGCGCATCTCCGAATTGATTTGCCGCATTTCCGGATGGCTTGGCATCAACGCCTCAGCCAGCGACGCCTGCCGCTGCGCCGTAATTGCAAGTCGCGAGCGCAGCCGCGTCATGACGTCCGATTGCACCACATCGGTCAGTTGCGTGAAGTCCTGTGACGAGATCAGCCGCCTGATTTGGTCAACCTTGGCGCGCGCCTCCTCGACCTCGCCCGCTGCCACGATCATCTGCTCGTTGAGCCGGCCGATTTGCTGCTCTTTGAGGCTCGAACCACCAGCAAAACTCAGATTGTTCTGCGCCTTGAAATCTTCGGCAGCCTGTTCGGAGGTCCGCCACTGCGTCCGCAGTTTTTCCTTGCGGTCGCCAAGCCAGCGCGAGGCGAGCGGCGAGGAGCCTAGTCGATTTTCGAGATGCTGCGTCAAATAGATTGTGGTGATCGCATTGGTAATCCGCGCGGCCTTGACCGCGTTCTGGGACGTAAACGCGATGACGATCAGATTCGAACGGGCGGGCTGCTCGACCGACAGATTTTCGAGGAACCGCTCGTGCACCCTGTTGGAAATACGATCATCGTCGCTGACCGCACCCGGTGTGCTCGAAAAGAGCGCCCGCAACAGGTCCAAAGGCGACGCTTTCGTGAATTCTTTGTCCTGTCCGAGCTTTTCTTCCAGGACGACTTTCTCGACCAGTTCCGGCGACCGGATCACCGCGATTTCACCCGCGATCAGGCGTTCGAACAGCTCAGGCCCAACATTCTGATGTTCGGAGGCAATCTGAAACTGGCGCGGATCGAATTTGAGCGCTGCCTCGGCCGTATAGCGCGGGGTGACGCTCATCAGGAACAGCACCGCTGCCGCCATGCCGCATGCCACAATCGTGACAATCAGCCGCCGGCGGCGGTGAAAAATTTCCAGAACGTCACGAAGTTTCAGGTCTTCTTCCATGGCGGATAGGGCACTCTCTTCCAAGATGCGATCGCATCGCTGTCGTGACCGCGCCCAAAGGGACCTCGCGTGTCACCGGCGTCCCGCTAGAGGGCTCAACGATCGCGTGTGCCTCATCTCCGGGTCATCAAGTTCTATGACATGGCCAAATGCGCATCAAACAAGCCCATGATTTGAGGTTAATCCTGAGCCGGCGGTTTGACGGCAAGCCAAAGGCAAAAGCAGCCCTAAAAAAACTCGGCTGCGGGGCCGATCTCTGGATGCGCCCTAGGTCGCGCCTTGCGTGAATTCGCTTAATTCCGAGCAGCGCTTCAACACCTGGAAGGCCGCATCTCCCTTCGAGAGAAAAACCACTCCGCGACGGTTTCCACCGTCTTCTTCCGCCGAATATGTCGGAAAGAAAATACGAAATTCGTCTAGCAAATCGCTGATGTGATCGAGGTCCAACCGACCGATCACGTTGCCGTAATCATCGTAGCCGAAACCCGATACATCCGTTTCCACCTTGAAATCATCGATGATGACGATCGACTCCCCGAAAGATACGATTTCCTTCAGCTCGTCGCGCAAGGGAAGATAATCATTCCAATGGGCATCGAGATAGAAAACCGTATGGGCCCGCCGGTCGAGTTTGGCCGAACCGAAGAACGCGTTCGACGAGGCGTGAACGCACTCGACATTGTCGTATTTGGACAGTTTCCCCACCGAGACATTGTGAAACAGATCATTCAGCTCGACGGTTGTCACTTTTCCGGCGGGATTGACCACCGACAAAAGCTCGGCGAAATATCGGGTGGTGTTTGCCAGAAATGTCCCGGTTTCGATGACCAGGCTGGGCTTGAAGGCGCCAAATATCTCCCGAATGACCTGTGTTCTTTTTTTCTGGCCATTCAGCGGCTCATCGTCGATGAAAACCAGCTGCAGATATTCCAACCTTACGGAATTGAAATATTTCAGGAACACCCAAATCTTTCGCGATTGATTGGCCAGTTGGCCGACATAGGTGTTCTTGTTGGTTGATTTCATTACAGCCACCACTGATTCAAGCAGCAGCCACCTTATAAAGCCGGTTCCCCATGGGTAAAGGCGGCACCTGGCTTAACCTTAAGGGCCAGCCCAAGATCATATCGCCAGTGCGCCGCAGAGATAGTCGCGCGAGCGAGCTTAACAACTGATTAGTCTTAATTTATATTAGCTCTAAATCTTAGCTGTAAATTTGAATATAAATGATTCAATTACGCCATGTTTATAACCATGAACATAGCAGGTTTTATGGCGTATCTGGTCGGTGACTTCGATCTGGGGTTTGCTGTTCTGCCAAACATCGTCGTCATCGCGATTGTCTCGATTGTGATTGGCTCTTTGATCCGTCAGTCTTGGCTGTCCTATAGCGGCGTTTTCCTGATTTTCGCCTACTATCTCGTCTCCCAGTTTGCGGCGATGATCTGACGTCGCACGGGCTCTCGCCAGGCCCGCGGCAATCCGACTTGCCGCCTCATCGCCCTCCATCCATAATTCTATTGCCCGCCGAGCGCCGCCGTCGCTTCGGGGCAACTGAGTTGGCAACGGCTTTGGGTCAGGGGAGTGCGACTATGCCGAAACAATTTTTCCGAACTGCCGCCATTGCGGTCATCGCCGCAGCCACGCTGGGCCTTGCCAGCCAAGCCCACGCCGCCTGCACCGTGATCGCGGCCACCAACAGCGGCCCCACAAAGGGCTCCGCACTGGCCGCCTCGCAGCGCGCCGTCGAGAGCCAGGCCCAGGACTTGAAGCGAAAGCACGGCTGGCGCAGCGTCAGCATATCGGCACGCAAAGTGAAGGCCGATCCCTTCTGGAAGGCAGTCCGGCCGGTGGTACCGCCCGAGATCATCATTCGGCCCGACACCCGCACGACCCACGCCCACACCACCTGTTGGCCGGGCGTCGTGGTGCCCTTCGTCTGCACGTCAGGCGCCCGCATCTGCGGCCAATAGGATACGGGCTCGTAAAACGAGTTCGACCTAACGGGTTCCGAGAATGTCTTCTGTTCGCTCGCAAGCAGGCGTCAGGCTATTGAATGTCCGCTGATAGCCGGAAGCGGACTATTTCAATAACCGCCGGAGATCCTGCGCCCTGTCGGCCTGTTGGCGTTTGGCCCGCGGCGTGGTTGCGACGGCTGGAATGCGACCTTGGAGTGGTGCTCGCAATAGGGCTGACCAACCTCTGATGAACCGCCGCAGAAATGGAATTCTTCTTCGGTCGGATCGCCGAACGGCCAACGGCAGGTGGATTGGGTGAGCGTCAAAATTGTACGCCTTTGTTCTTCGGAAATGTGATTCTCCTCGTCGGGCTTAGGTAAAAGCTCCTGGTTCGCCTGTGTTGCGAATTTTGCGTTGACCAACCGTAAGATCAGCCAATATCACGTGCTATTGTGCATTGCAATAAAAATTGTGCGGCGCATCATTTCCCCAAGTTGATCTCATCTGAAATGTGCGCGTTGGGTCATCAGCGGACACATTGGCGCGTCGCCGGCGACGGCTGCTTCACACTCGAAAACAGACCGCAGGTGTCAGGCTATTAAACGTCAGCCTTTAGCCAGAAGCGGACATTGCATATATGGGAAGGGCGCCCTTCTGGTCTCCCAGCAGAACGCCCAAAAAGATAATTTCTCGAAATTGCAGTTCAGCAGTTTGCTATTGAGCCGATCCCATCGGCACCGTCACCCGCGCACCGACCGAGGCCGTATGGGCATAGCGCTCGCCGAGCCGGGTTTCGTCATCAGGGCCTTGTGTAGCCAAGACCCCAGCAAAAACGTCCAGGTCATTGTAGGCCACGTCAGGCACGGACGAGATGTATTAGACCCGGCCAAAGCCCGCCAGCTTGAACATGCCAAAGTCCTTTTCGAGTGCAGCCTTGACCACGCCAATAAATGAATTGGATTCTCACAGTACCGAGAATGCCAGATCCATGATTCCCATGATGACTAGCGCTGTAAAAATAAGAACGACAAACAGCACAATACCCAGAGATATGGCTATCCATTTCCAACGATCTTTTATACCGACCTCCCCATTGCGGCCTGTGTTTTTTTCACACTTCCAACGCTTTGGATGATTGCACAGAGACGACGCAACACTGGTGCTAACGGCTACGCTATTCTAATAGTTCAACTGGACCACTCTACAGCAACCAGCAAAGGGACCAGCAGTGAAAACGAGTGTGTTGCGCGTATTGGGCTGTGGTTCTGCACAGCGTTTTTCCTTGGAAGCTGCGCGTCAATTCCGCAAAAAGCCGTCCCCAACGAACTCGCCAGCAGTGTGCGGGTCTTCGGACCAACAAGCGAACTTGCAGACGGCGCAGGGACCTTCAGGCCGACAGGAAAGGTGCGCTGGTGGGGCGACGAGGTTCCACCACATTTGAAAGAGATAGCCAAAGAGAAATACGACCAGATCAAATCTACGCGCCCGCGATTGGTGCGCCCAGGGGCGCGGCCCACGTTCAATTTTCTTGCCATATCGGGCGGCGGCGCCGACGGGGCCTTCGGCGCAGGCCTGCTGGTGGGATGGACAGCCAACGGAAAACGGCCCGAGTTCGAGATCGTGACAGGCATCAGCACAGGCGCGCTCTCAGCGCCCTTTGCCTTCCTGGGCCCCCAATACGATCCACAATTGAAAGAAATGTATACCGCCTACACCACCCGCGACATGCTTCGAAAGCAGCCGGTGCGGGGCATTTTAGGGGGCGGCGGCCTTGCAAGCAGTGCTCCGCTGGCAAGACTCATTGCCAAATACGCGGATCAAGCATTTCTGGAAGAAGTCGCCAAGGAACACCGCAAGGGGCGTCGCCTGCTGATCGGCACAACCAATATTGACGCGCAGCGGCCCGTCATATGGGACATGGGCAAGATCGCCGCCAGCGGCCAGCCGAATGCTCTCGATCTCTTCCGAAAAGTCTTGCTCGCATCGGCATCCATTCCAGGCGCGTTCCCATCGGTGAAGTTCAATGTCTATTCGGAGGGACAGGTTTTGCAGGAACAGCATGTGGACGGGGGGACGACAAAACAGGTTTTCTTGTTTCCCGGACAAATAACGCTGCGCAATCCAGTCGACAGGAAATTTGGAATAGATCCCAAACGACGCCTGTACATCATTCGAAATGGCCGAACTAAACCGGAGTACAAGATAGTCAAATCCACCACGCTCTCCATTGCCGAGAGATCCATTTCGACGCTGATAAAATATCAGGGGATCGGCGACCTGTATCAACTTTACGCATTGGCCCGGCGCAACGGCATCCCCTACAGGCTCGCAGTCATCCCCAGCGATTTCAAAGACACCAGCAAAGAGGTCTTCGATCGCACCTATATGAGCGCTCTTTTCGATCTGGCCTTTCAACTTGGCAAGAAGGGCTATCGCTGGACCAAGGTGCCGCCCGGAATGGGCCAGCGAGCGACCGCACGTTGATACCTTTAGGTCAAGGGATCCAGATTCGCGGAGCCGAGCATAAGTGTCCGCTTAGGGTCAAAAGCTGCCGTGGCTGACTGCCAGCGATAGAGTCCGCTCCACCCCTAACAGCAGACATGATTGCTTCGAATGCCGGCTAAGCGCCCGCGCGGGATCCGCTTTTGGCCAGAAACGGACATTGGTGTCTTCCGTCCGGTTATGATCGAGTGAGGCTGCGTGCGTCACCAAGGGAGGCTGCTATGTCCGTCGTCGAAACTGAAAAACGAGACCGCATCTATTACGTCACTCTGAACCGTCCCGAAGCCAAGAATGCGATCAACCAGGAGGTCCATCGCTTGCTTTGCGCCGCTTGGGAGGAATTCGACAAGGACGACGGGCTCGATGTCGCCATCCTCACCGGAACGGGCGATGCCTTTTGCGCCGGCATGGATCTCAAGGAGTTCTTGCCCGAATATGTCGGCGCCACACCGCAAATGATCGCGGACTGGATCAAGCTCGGTCTGGGCGGCCTGCCGCGGGGTTACCACCGGCTCGACAAGCCTGTTATCGCGGCCGTCAATGGATGGGCGCTGGCCGGCGGCTTCGAACTGGCCATGGCCTGCGATATCCGGATCGCCTCGGAGCAGGCAAGGTTCGGATCCTTCGAGGCGCGGCGCGGTTTCCATCACGGCGATGGCGGCATCGCCCGGCTCGTTAATTTTTGTGGCGTGGCCGTGGCCTTGGAGATGCTGCTCACAGCCGAGCCCATCGATGCCGAGAGGGCCCAGCAGATCAACCTGGTCTCAAAAGTCGTCCCCCACGACGAGCTCATGGCCGAGGCCGAGCAGACCGCTCGCTTCATCCTGCGCAACGACCAGCAGGCGGTGCGCTCGGCCAAGCGCACGATCATGGATATGATCGGCCGCCCACTCGATGATCAGCTCAAGGCCGAGGCGCTGGCCTCCTACACGCTTGTCTCCAATGGGCCAAATGTCTTGGACCGCTTACGCAGCTTCTACGACAAGACCGACCGCGGGCGCCATGGCGAGAACGCCACGCCCCTGTGACCGACATGTCATTCCTTCGACCAAGGCGTCGTTATTGAACAGCTTCAAGACTCACCGCAATCCCTTGACCAACACCGATGCACATGGTCGCCAGCGCGCGCTTGGCGCCGCGCGCCTTGAGCTCCAGGGCGGCCGTTAAGGCCAACCGCACACCCGACATGCCGAGCGGATGGCCGAGCGCAATGGCGCCGCCGTTCGGATTGACATGGGCTGCATCGTCGGGAAGGCCCAGTTGGCGCAAGCAGGCAAGGGATTGCGCCGCGAAGGCCTCATTGAGCTCGATAACGTCGAAATCGGCGATGGAGAGTCCCTGCCGCTCCATCAGCTTAAGGCTCGCGGGCACCGGGCCGATCCCCATGATGCGGGGCGCGACGCCTGCGCAGGCAGACCCGGTCACCCGCGCAAGTGGTTCGAGACCGTAGCGCTGCAGGGCATCTGACGATGCAACCAGCAGCGCCGCCGCCCCGTCATTGACGCCGGAAGCGTTTCCCGCCGTCACCGTTCCACCCTTGCGGAACGGGGCTCGCAGCGATGCAAGCTTGTCGAGCGTGGTGGCACGCAGATGTTCGTCGTGTTCAACCTTGACGGGATCGCCCTTGGCTTGGGGCACAAGGACGGGGGCGATCTCCTGGGCGAAACGGCCCGTTTTCTGGGCATTGAGCGCGCGCTCCTGCGAGCGCAGCGCAAAGGCGTCTTGATCCTCGCGCGCGACTTGGAATTCTTCGGCCACGTTTTCAGCCGTCTCCGGCATTGTATCGATGCCATGGGTCTTCTCAATTGCCGGGTTGACGAAGCGCCAACCGAGCGTGGTGTCGAAGATCTCGGCTTGCCTGGAATAAGCCTGCATCGCCTTGCCCATAACGAAGGGCGCCCGCGACATGGACTCGACACCGCCCGCAATTACGAGATCAGCATCGCCGGTCGCCACCATGCGCATCGCATAACCCAGCGCATCGAGCCCCGAACCGCACAACCGATTGATGGTCGTTCCGGGCACACTCTCGGGCAGGCCGGCCAAAAGGGAGGCCATGCGGGCAACGTCACGATTGTCTTCGCCCGCCTGATTGGCGCATCCCAACACCACCTCTTCGATCGCCTCACCCGGCACCCCGCCAAGCTGCTCCATGAGTTGTCCGATCACGTGGGCCGCCAAGTCGTCTGGCCTGACTGCAGCGAGCGCGCCACCGAACCGTCCGATCGGGGTTCGGATACCGGAAACGAGAAATGCGTCATTCATGACCTTGGGGTCCTCGATTGCTTTCCCCTTCCGGGGAAATCGAATTGATGTGCAGAAATTAAAGCCGCCTAGGGCTGCCGGCTCAAGATGACTCGCGTCCTGTGAAGCGGGGGGCGCGTTTCTCCGTAAAGGCGGCGACGCCTTCGGCATAGTCGGGCGAAAACCCGAGCCGCTGCTGGGTCTCGCGCTCGTGCTCAAGTTGCTGATCGAGTGAATTTTGGGCGGCAGCCGTCAGGGCCGCTCGCAGCGCAACGTGAGCCAGCGTTGGTTCAGCCGCCAATCTGGCCGCCAGCGCGCGTGCCTCGTCCATCAGCAGATCGTCGTCATGGGCCTTCCAGATCAATCCCCACGCCTCCGCCTGCTCGGCCCCGATTGGCTCGGCCAACATTGCCACGGCCCGGGCCCGGGCCTCTCCAAGAAGCCGGGGCAACAGCCATGTCCCGCCGCTATCTGGAATGAGGCCGATCTTCGAGAATGCCATGATGAACCTGGCCGAACGGGCAGCTAGCACGATATCGCAATGAAGCGCGATGCTGGCGCCCGCGCCCGCGGCAACGCCGTTGACGGCGCACACGCTGGGCACGCTCAGCGCCCGCAGCCGGCGCACCAGCGGATTGTAATAATCCCCGATTGTTTGGCCCAGATCGATCGCCACGCCCCCAGGCGCCACGGTCCGGTCGCCAAGATCTTGGCCCGCGCTGAAGCCGCGGCCGGCACCCGTGATGATAACCGCCCGGCACGCTTCGTCGCCGTTAATATCGTCGAGCGCCGCGGCCAGCCGGTCATGCATTTCGACATTGAATGCGTTGATTCGTTCCGGCCGGTTCAGCGTGACGAGCGTAACGGCGCCGTTTTTCTCAATCAAGACGGATGGCCCGCCCGACTTCGTCTCAGCCATACAGTCCTCGCTGTCGCCTTCCGCGGCGCCGATTGCCGGAATGATTCAATTTCATTGACTGACCGATTGGTCAATATATAAGTTGTCCTGCATTAATGCCGAGAGGGCTGGGGAGCTCTTCTGTTATTTTGGGATACCGATTGCCTGGAATTCCGGGTGAAACGGCCAATCCGCACCATGGATTGGCCCCTCCCAAAGCGCGACGAAAGGTGTATAAGAGGACCATTGAGCCAACTATTAGTGATTGTATCATCCAATAGGCAATTCGATCATTGGAATTGACGTATCTCAGGGTCATCTGACCGATCCAGATTTGTAGGATCTCGTCGAGAAATAGTCCGAAACCACCAATCTGCAAAGGGTGAGAAACATGGCTAATTTAGACGTAACAATGGAGAGGCAAGGCGCTAAGGCGCAGGCCGGAGAGCAGTCGCTTGGGCGCTTTTTCAATTTGCCTCTGTTGGTTGGCGGATTTTTGACCATCACGGCGTTGTGTGTCGCCG
>Ga0315336_1001386_pt1 | contig 47977 bp, 40 predicted proteins | sample ASW5metaG_FD_204512 | JGI IMG/M metagenome (GOLD analysis project Ga0315336, IMG submission 204512) | Ammonia-oxidizing marine archaeal communities from Monterey Bay, California, United States - ASW #5 | ecosystem: Environmental > Aquatic > Marine > Intertidal zone | place: USA: California...
AAATCCCACGGGCCTTGCGTTTGGCTTAGTGTTGACGGCCCTCGGAGACGAGGGGATTGAACTGAGCGGCACCGTCACGCGCTCTGCGTCGCTATTGCCGTTCGGTGGAGTCGATAGCGAAAGCGTCGTAACGGCTTCTTTCGAGGGCGGGCTCGGACACCAGGCGGTCGAAGAGCTGGCTGCCATTGCCGACTTACGGCTGCGCGCGCAGATGGAAGCCGACCTGCGCATCTCGGGGCCGATAGGGGATCCTACGTTGCGCGGAGAGCTTGGGCTTTCAGACGGCCGCTACGATGACGCATCGTCGGGTGCCTTACTCGACGACATCGACATTCGTATCGATGCTGACTCCCGCGGTCGGGCGCGTATCACAGTGACCGCTCGAGACGAGGGCAGTGGGCGTCTGCGCGGTACAGGCACCGTCGACATGAGTGCCGGGATGCTACAGCCGCGGGTTGAGGCGCAGTTGGAACTGGACGGCGTTCGAGCAGCGCAGTTGGATGAAGCAAACGCGCGCGTGAGCGGGAACGTAGAACTCTATGCTGCGGGTGACGGGGTGCGTGTCACGGGAACGCTTACCACCGACGAACTTGCGGTGAATCTACCGAAGCGATTGCCGATCGAAATCACCGAACTCAAAGTGGTGGAATACAACACCGAATTGCTCGGGCGGGAGTCGCGCGCATTGGCTGCGGCCCCCCCCGGTCCGGTTGTCGAGTTGGATGTCGTGGTCGAAGTTCCCGGTCCGGCTTTCGTGCGCTCGAAAGAGATGAGGACCGAATGGCGCGGACGTATCGAAGTCGGCGGTACCTCCGCCGCGCCGACCTTCGGCGGTGAACTCGATCTGAATCGCGGTGATTTCGAAGCGCTGGGCGTGCGTGTGGTGGCCAGCAAAGGCAGGGTGCGCTTCGATCCTTCGCGGGCCGCGCGCCATGCAATCGATCTGCGCGGGCACATCAAGCGTGCAGGCGTCGATGTGACCGTGATCATCTCCGGAATGCTCCGTGAACCGAACGTTAGGTTGGAGTCCGAGCCGCCGCTGCCCGAGGACGAAATCCTGGCTTTCGTGTTGTTCGGATCGAGTGCGTCCTCGCTCACCCCGCTGCAGGCGATACAGTTGGCGGCAGCGGTGGCATCTCTTGCCAGCCCGCGTAGTGCGGCGGATCCGCTAGGTTGGTTCCGTGATTCGACCGGTCTCGATCGTGTGGACATCGTTGACGCCGGCGCTTCTGGAGATCAATCGCAGTATATGCTCAGTGCGGGGAAATACGTGCGCGAGGGCGTATTCTTGAGCGTTGAGCAGCCTCTTGGCCAAGGCTCGAGCGAGGTCGCGGTCGAATTGGAAGTGAGCGACCGTCTGACCGTCAAGAGTTCTGTGGGAGCCGATTCTACCGGTAGCGTCGGTGCGGCTTGGACGCTCGACTACTGAAGCAGGAAACTGATTTCCACCAGTTTCTCGGAGTTCGCTCGCGGTGCGACGCGGATCGTGACTTCGGTTGCCTTCTTATCCAACGGTGCGCGTAGGTAGTTGCTCGATGGCGACAGCGTTTGCTGCGCTCCGGTATCGAATGTCACCATCCCGCGTGTGGGCGCGATAGGGCGTCGCCTCGCGTCGCTCAGGTGGATCTCGACGGATTCGTTCTTATTGACCAACTCGACATGAAGGCGACCGACCATGCCCAGCTGTCCGCCGTGGTGGGGGGTGTGGTCGCGGTGGGCGCGTTGTCCGCGTTGTCCGCTTGACGCGTCGTCGCCGGCGACCATGTGCCCGGCATGTGGATCGCTCGCGGTTCCGACGTCTATATGGTGAGGGGTGCTCGAACTGAAATGGACGAAGGGCAGGGCTGCGAGAGAGAGCCCCAGCAGCAGGGCCCACCAAGTCGGTGCTTGTGACTCGGGTCTATGGCCCATGCTGCGATCGCCTGAGCGCTATCGTTACGCCTATGACGAGCAGCGCAGGGCCGTAGACACCCGGCAGGTCTACCAGCCACTGCTCTGGTGGGAGCAAGCCGCGCGCGGTGTCGAGCACGTGCACGAGCCCGTGCGCCACATACCAGGCGGTTACTCCGATCATCGTTGCCATTCGGTAGGCCGGCCGCACCGTGGCGATGCCGAGTGCGAAACCCATGATCGCAAATACGCAGCCGACGTCGCGAATGAAGTGTTCGTTGGGCGGGCCCGTGGCGGGCACGTTCGCCGGAAGGTTGTGGTACCAGTGAATCGGATCGACGAGCATCCATACTCCGATCGCAAGGTTGCCCAGTGCAAACAATCCTAAAATCAGCTTCCAATTGCGGTCGCCTTTCGGTGCGTTCGAATCGTTCATGTCGCGGGCTCCTCCTGCGTGGGCACCCAAGCCAAGCATAGCGTGTGCCGCCCGGGAGCCGAAAGGGAGGCGGTCGTGCAGTGGACAGGGCCAATTGGCATCGCCCCTGAGTATGGACAACAACGTTCCGGCGTCGGACGGGTGAACCGCGGCAAACCTAGGAGAGAACCGGAAATGCGAAGACTGGAAGGGAAAACCGCAGTAATCACTGGTGCCGCGTCGGGTATCGGTAAAGCCATTGCCGAACGATTCGCCGAAGAAGGCGCGAAAATGTTGATTACCGATGTAGCCGCTGAGGGGCTTCAGGCGGTGGCAACGACTCTTCGCGATGGGGGCACAGAAGTCGAAGCACGCGTCTCGGACGTCAGCGATCCCGGTTCGGTAGAAGAAACGATCAACGAGACGGTTTCCCGCTTCGGCAAGATCGACGCGGTGTGCAACGTCGCGGGAATTCTACGCTGGGACAACACCCACGAAATCGAAGTCGAGCCGTGGAATCGCGTTCTGGCCGTCAACCTGACCGGCACGATGCTGATGTGCCGTTACTCCATTCCTCATCTTATCGAGACCAAGGGCGCTATCGTCAACATGGCATCGACAGCGGCTCTTGCGGCACAGCCCTTCGGCGCCGCCTATGCGGCATCGAAAGCCGGTGTCGTTGCGCTCACGCGCAACATCGCGCTCGATTACGGCCATGTACCGTTGCGGTGCAATGCGATTGCGCCGGGTTCGATCAACACGGGAATGACCCAACAGGTCGAATTTCCGGAGGGAGCGAATCTCAAACATCTCAAGCGCATCATGTCGCTAAAGGGATTCGGGTTCGCAGGGCCGGAGAAGATCGCGAGCGTCGCCGCCATGCTCGTGTCGGACGACGGCTCTCACATCACCGGAGAAGTCATCCGAGTAGACGGCGGAACTATTGTTTGAGCGCGAGCCAGCGAGCGCGAGAGTCCTGCCCGCTCGTCGCAGTACGCCCCTAATTCTAGATAACGTTTAGCGGCCAAGCGCGTGAACGCGCGAGAGTCCTGCCCGCTCGTCGCAGTACGCCCCTAATTCTAGATAACGTTTAGCGGCCAAGCGCGTGAACGCGCGAGAGTCCTGCCCGCTCCCAAAACCAAAAACGGCCGATCACCATCAAGGCAACCGGCCGTTTCATCTGGCGGGGAGGAGGCTCCGCTCGTTTGTGATCGTTACGCGACTTGTCCGTAGTCGCCGAATTCTGCGTCCTCGAGGCTGACATGCTCGAAGTCAGTCTCGCTTGTCTCGCCAGACTCGCCCGTCTCGCTGAGATCGACATCGCCGTCGATGTCGTCGATGACGGCGGCCTTGTAAGACTCGTCGAAATCGCCAAGCGGGGCCGGGAAGGGGCTGCGGCCGACCTGCACCGACTTGGTGTCACCGGTGACGCGTCGGCGCTCTAGCTCAGTGTCCTTCCACTCGATCAGGCGCTTGCGTAGGCAGTCTGCGTCGATGCCGAGGGTGTCGCAGATCACGCGGAACGAGAACGCGTAGTCCCACGTATCTTCGAGGATCCACTCTTCGGCCTCGGCCGACATCTTACGGTACTTCCGCCTGGTGGCGCCCACATGCTTGTAGAAGCACCGGATTCCATCTTTGAGAACAGCGTACATGAGCGACTTCTCGGCACCCATGCCGTCGTCGTTGCGCTGCTTGTCGAAGTACTGTTCCGGGAGCGTTAGATCCGGACTCAGGTACTCCAGCAGGGAGGGCATTAGTATGAAGTTTCCACCTAGAGGATTGGGTTCGTTGCGGCGGCGGCGCGAACCATTGAACTTGGGAGCGGAGGTGGCCTGGCTGGTCTTCGTCGTGGGGTTCGACATGACTGCCAAAGTTACAAGAAGCATGCCGCTCTGGAGCCCGCATATTTACTCACTTTTTGGCATCCGGCTGCCCCTCGGTCGGGCTACGTCGCGAAGGCCGAATCGACCCTGGACCACGGTCGTAGGCAGAAGAGAAAACCGCAGCTTTTCTAAGGGCCTCTAGCAAGGTTCAAAAATAGTACTCACCCGATTGCCCCCCCCAAGTGGGTTAGGTCCGGCGTGTTTCTCATGGGGTAGTCCTAGGGACTTCCCCGCATAGCCAGGTCCATGCAAGCGCGCGACTGAGGGGCAAAGCCGTGCACTGACGCCAGATTCCGGCTGTGAGACACACCAAGACGGGGGCATAGGACGACACAAAGAGATACTGGGCAACTTAATTGACAGATGAGTGGCAGGGGGGCTAGATTGCACCCCGATTCAACTTTTAGAATAGGAGTTGGAATACTTTTGGGGCAGGCAATGGAAAAGCCAAAGTTGAGTAGGAAAGAGCGTGAGCTCGAGTTTCGAACGAATCTCGTGCTCGACGCTGCTGAGGACGTGTTCAATGAGCACTCCTACGCGACGGCCTCGGTCGAGGAGATCGCGCATCGCGCCGAGATTTCCGTCGGCACCCTCTATAACCTTTTTCATAGTAAGGAAGAGATCTATCACGCCGTCGTTTCACGCGGCCAGAAATTGTTCTACGAGAACATTGAGCAGCGCGTCGACGCAGCGCGTGGTCCGCTCGAGCAAGTTCGCGTCACAGTGACTTACTTCTTTGAGCATTTCACCAGCATTGCGGGTGCGTTTAGGCTCTACAACACTGCATCCAACGGATTTCAGTGGGAATTGAAGTCTCAGCTGGAGCAAGAAGCGTTCGAGATGCAACAACATTTTGCAATGCGCCTCGTAGATATTTGCCAACGGGGCGTAGATGAGGGAGTCTTTAAGGGTGGGGTACCCACAGAACTGATGGCAACAACGGTTCTGGGAATACCTCACTCGTTTCTGATGGTCTGGCTGGAACAAGAGGGCGTCGATCTTATGAGCCTGGAACCTTCTTGCCTGGCGCTGACGGACCGAGTACTGGGTGCGGCGAGCGACGGATAACTCGTAGTCTGGCGCATTCTGTTGCGTGGGCGCCCGTGATCGACGGCGGGCAAGCTGTCACCGTGCAAGGCGGTGACTTGTTGTGGGGTGGAAAGATGAAGAGTCTCAGCCAGGCTCCTAACCTAACGCATGCCAATGCGGCGACCATCTGTGAGATGGCGCTCAAAGCGATGGGCCAGCACACAGACCGTGCGCTGGACTATCGCGACGGATTTGACTTCCTGGTCGGTGAAAAGGTTCGCGTGGCCGTACGCTACGCGATCCCGACATCGGATAGGCAGCAAGTCTACAAGAAGAGAAACGGCGAGCTATCGCATTACACCTATAAGCGGTGGACGTTCAACTTCCATCGCCACGGAAAGATCGACAATCGGTATTGTGATTTTTTCGTGTGCTTCCTGGCCTCAGCGAACAGCAAGGCACGATCGGATGTCACGGTTTTCGTGATTCCGTGGGAAGCAATCACCGGGCTCACATTCTGCTCGTCGATGCGTGAGGGGAGCTCGAGACCCTACCGCGGCAAGTACGCGGTTTACCAGGATGCATGGCATCTGATCGAAGAGGCAACGGGAGCCAGCCTGGGCGTCGGCGAACGCAAGCATCTGCGAATCAGTGCTGACAGCAGACGGCGACTGAAGCTGGTCACCGGCACCGACGATATTTCGGACGCAGCAGCGACCGATACCTCAGAGGTTCCGGCTGAGCCAGGCGCAGAGACGCCTACCCAGACGAGCGAACTCGGGCAGCCCGTGTTCGTACGTCCTACGCTAGTGGTTGATTGACAGGCGGCGGCCTAGTCGGTCGCCGTGACCCATTCTTTCATCAGGAATAGTGCTGCGGTCACCGTTATCGCGGCGGCCAACGGGTATGGCCCGGCGGGATCGAGGAACTCCGGCCGTGTAGCGAGGGCTCCGCATACGGCGGCCCCGAAGATCAGGATTGCGTCGAGCACAAACGTCACGCCAAGTTTGCGGCCGTTGCGGCGTTCAGAACGACGGCGCCATTCTTCGGCTCTCTGGACGTGTTCGGCTCCTATCTCGGCGTAGGGACTGCGGGCGCTCATGATGCTCGTATCCGATGACGCCAAGAACAGCCGGCGCGCGTACCGATTCACAGTGAACCAATAGAGTTCGCGCGCGCCCTGGCTCATGCGGTCTACATCGAGTCCTTCCAAGTCCAATGCATCGCCGCCCGTGGGCCGCTGCGGGACGCGCTTGGTGAACCTTGGTCTGCGCGTGCGCGCGTCGGCCAATGAGACGACGTTGCCACCGCCTCGGGTAGGATCTGTTTGGTTGCCTGGGGTCGAAGTCGTTTGTTCCATTGTTATGATCGGTCGCTACGTAGCGCGACCAACCATCTATCCAGCAACTGCTATGCCATGACAGGATTCCTTGAATTTCAAAGGGTTAGCGACGTCTCATGAACGAGGTCGCACATTCGCGCGCACCTTGCGGTACGCATTCGTCGTGTGGAATGCGGCTTGCCGGTTGCTCAACGAACGCGCGACATAGCAGAGGCCATGCGGTTGTGAAGCCATCGACATCAGGTATGTTGGAGTGTCGCTTGCGCCCAGTGCGCACAACGGAGAGGTGACCGAGTGGCTGAAGGTGCTCGCCTGCTAAGCGAGTGTGGGGGTTAAACTCCACCGAGGGTTCGAATCCCTCCCTCTCCGCCACCGCTGCAACCCGCGGGGCGGGGTCGAGTTGGAATGAGGATAGGGGGAGTGGATAGCTCCATGGTTGGCAGATTGCGCATGTTCTCCAGATTCGTATGCTCGGGCTCTAACGCCGTCGGGATTCTCGCGTTGCTGTTGGTGCCGCTCGCCCTTGGCGGGTGCAGCACGATGGCAAACCGTATGGAGGCCGAGGCCCCCGCGTACATCAACCGCGTCACCGACACCGGCTACACCTACACGCATAACTGGGCGGGAATTCCCTGTTTCAGTGCCGATCTGCAGGGCAGCGATTGGATATTTGAAGAGTCGACTCCAGATCGTATCCGCTGGTCACGCGGAGAAATCGTACTCAATATATATTTCAGCGATAACCGTTCGCAGCGTTTCGCAGCCGGTGGCATGGCCGCAGAGGACATCCTGCGCGCCTTTCTTGCCTACGAGCTCGAGTACATTCGACCGAACTTCGAATTTCAGGTCACCAAGGCACCAAAGTTTGCGACCGTGGACAAAAGCCTGTGGATGCAGTGGGGGTGGACGGGTAAGGGCGGCAAGCGAAAACGTGCCGAGAGTCAGGCGCCGGCTGACCAACGCCACGTGATCATCAGCCTCTGGCTCGACCCTTGGGTCATGTCGTTCGACTGGGCGGCGAGCGATCTGAGTGTCCTCGACGGCCCGACGCTCGAGATGATCGAAGCGCTCGAATCGCTTCGCTTCCACCCCGAGTGCTTCAGCGCGCTCGCCCCCGGTGCGACCCGCTAGATTCTAGTTTTCGACCTTCACAGGGATCGGTGTGTCTATCGACCGTAGGTGGAGATCGCGCTGCTGCTATCGACTCTTCTGCGTTTGTACATCAACGCGTTTCTTCCTTCCGTCTGTCGCACAACGGCGAAACGGGAACAGGAACGGAGCGACCCTCTTATCACAGTTATCTTCTCTGTGGATCGTCATGGGCGAGCGTTGTGACACGGACGGTGCTGAGGTAACAAATCACCATGTCATCCGGGCCGATAGGATTTTCAGGTAAGACGATCGTTATGACGGGTGCCACCAGCCAGGTGGGCCTGCCGATAGCCCGTGAATTGGTCGCGGCAGGTAACGAGGTGCTTGCGCTCGGCCGCTACGGCGGCAAGGGCAGCCGCGAGCAGATCGAGGGCGTGGGTGCTCGGCCGGTCGTCGCCGACATCGCGGAGGCGAATTTCGAAGGCGTACCGCGCGATCCCGATTACCTCCTAAATTTTGCAGTGCTCAAAGACGGCGACTTCGAGGCTGACATTCGCATGAATGCCGAGGGTATCGGATTGCTGATCGGTCATTGCAACGAAGCGAAAACAGTTCTGCATTGCTCGTCTACGGCGGTGTACGAGTCGGCGGGGCATCACCAGCTCACCGAAACAGACCCGCTTGGCGACAACCATCGGGTTCTCTTTCCGACCTATTCGATCTGTAAGATCGCGGCTGAGACGACGGTGCGCTTCGCGGCCCGGCAGTGGAACATTCCGACAACGATCGCACGGCTTTGTGTTCCCTATGGTGACAACGGCGGCTGGCCGTACTTTCACCTCGAGATGATGTTGGCGGGCATGGCGATTCCGGTGAGTCATGAAGATGCGAACCTCTACAACCTACTTCACGAAGACGACTACATCGCGAAGCTGCCTAAGCTTCTCGACGCGGCGACGGTGCCTGCAACGATCGTCAACTTCGGCGGCAGTACCGCCACCAGCATCGAACAATGGTGCGGCTATATCGGTGAGTTGATCGGTGTCGAGCCGACCTTCGAGCGGTCCGAGCAGGCGCTTTCCAGTGTGACGATCGATACGATGCGGATGCACGAGCTCATCGGACCGACTGCGGTCGATTGGCGTGACGGTATCCGTCGTCTGATCGCTGCACGCCGCCCCGACCTTGAACTGAAAGCCTGAACGAAAGCCGCACCCCGGCAGATCGACGCCGTTTCCTTGTGGATTTCGGCTCCGGCCCCCCGTTCGGGCGGCGTGCACTTTTCTTCGGCCGTACGCCCGTGGTTCAATCGTAATATGTGTGAGTCAGTGTCTAGGATTTCCTTTTCACGAAGGGCATTTCGGATCAGTTGGGTGGGGCGACTGGTCATAGTCATGGCCATTGCGATCGTATCGCTCGGCGGTGTTGTCGCGCCGTCGGCGCGGGCTCAGGGCGCGATCGGAGTCATGGCCGATACCGACGCCAGGATCGACAACGGGGCACCGGGTGTCGTGGGAAATCCAGGTGAAGTGCGATTGGTGTTCGATCGCGTCGAGGCGGCCTTCAACAACCGCATCGTTTCGCCGGCGCGCGCCAACCTCGGCTTGGTTTGGTCTACCGACGGTGAACCCGCCTGCGCCGACGGTCGCAACAACGACGATCATCGAACGCTCGGGCGCGGCGTGCAGGACACGCATGTCGATTTCCCTGCCGACCCCGAGTGCGTTTCCAACCAAGACGCGAGCGAAGACAAGGCGGGTCTCCAACAACGTCGACCTGTGGTGTTCGCCGGCACGGTAGATCGCGACGGTCGCCTGTTCATACCGGCTTCGGGCATCGACATACCGACCGTGTGGGTATGGAGCGAGACCGGTGTGTTCGGTGGTGACCAGGTGCACACCTACGATTTCGAGCCTGTGGGCGACGTGATCGGTACGGTCGACCCTTTCGAGAACGACATCAGCCTGCACATGCGTTTCCGCATCCGCATCAGTGTCGAGGGGGCTGAAAGTTTCACCGGCCCCGGAACGCACTGCTATGTAGGTACGCCTACCGAACCGATAGCGGTACGACTGACGACGCTCGTGGCGTACTCGCAGGCGGGTTTGCCGACCGTCGACGGCGTCGGCTACGACGCACACTCGGGCGAACTACGCTTGGTCGGTTACAACATGCGCGACGTTCCCGGAGCCACCGATTGCGGTGTGTTCGGGGCGCTCAGCGGCGTGGTGGGCGAAGCCTTCGGAGTTCCCGCCGCGCGCGGAAACATTCGGCTCAGCGCGATGGGGCGCATCGAGCGGCCGTTGGTCGCGGCCGATGGTGCCACGCCCGAAATGGTAAGATTGCCGCGTGAACTCTTCCCGAGCGCGAAGACGGCGCAGTCGCCCGTACGGACTTCCAAAGGGCTCGTCTTCAGTCCGACGCGAGAACCGCCGCGCGCGGCGTCCGAGGACGACTCGGTTTCGGACGGCGGCGGTGATGCGTCGGTTGCAGGCGGTCGGCTAAAGTCCATGAGTGTTGCTCCGCGGGTACCGGTACCTCTTCGCGAGCCCGTGCCCCGACCCGTAGACCAGGTCGATATGGCGGCGCCGGTGCGTGCGGTGCCTGGTGCAGAGCCGGAACTCGAACTCGAACCGTCTATTCCACCAGTTCCTACCGCCGAGTCTCCGGTCGCGGCGGTAGAGCCCGGCCCCGAGCCCGACCCGGCGGTCCCTGCGGCAGCGTCTGATTCCGAGATCGAGCCGCTGGTCCCCACCGCCGACCGTTTCGTTACCACCGTGGCGTCCGGTGCGGATCCCGGCGCTGATGGTGACGCTGATTCAGAACCAGATTCCAACAAGAATCCGGTTAGGGAAGATGACTCTGCGCAACACCACAGCAGGCCCCGCAATGCTGACGATGCTCCGGCCGCGGGCGATTCCCCATCGGCCGACGATCAGAGCGACCCCGCTACGCCACCGGCCCCCGCCCCCTAGCGCGTCGACCCGCCGATCTCTACAATGCCAGGGTGCGGATGAGGTGGGATGCCATGGCTAGGCGGCGGCTCGGTTTCCAATCGATCCTGTCTATCCTGATGCGATTCGCTTTCGCGATCGTGATTGCACTGTCGGTCGGGTGTGCTTTCAGACGACCGGTAGACCTTTCGGCTACGAACGAAGACGAACTCTATACGACGACTCCGCTGGCCAATGCGACGCTCTATCATCACCATTGGCCCGGCTTTCCCTGCTACAGCATCAAGCTGTCGGGAAAGAGCTGGCAATTGATCGACACCAGCGCGGCGCGTGTACGCTGGCGAAAGGAAAACACGATCTTGAGCGTTTTCTTTACCGACAATCGCCTCACGCACTTCTCGACGGTTCTTGCGCCTGGGGAGCGCGTGTTACGCGACTTCTTGGGTTACGAACTTTCTTATGTGCGGCCGAGTTTCAGTTTGCACACGAGTCAGCCTCCGCGTTTTGCCAACAATGGAAACGGCGACTGGATGCAATGGGCGTGGCAGGGGCTCGGTGGGCAAGTCTACGACGGGGAGGTCGCGCCGGCAGATCAACGCCACGTGATCGCGAACCTGTGGCTCGAGCCTTGGGTGATGTCTTTCGATTGGGCGACCGAGCGTTTGTATACGATCAACGGACCCACACCCGAAATGATCGATGTGCTCGATTCGCTCGAGTTCGACCCGGCGTGTAACGGCTAGTTCTCTTTTTTCCCTATGCGCCCGTTGCGGGTAGCCTGCGACAGACTCGTGGCGGAAGATCCCAAGAAACAACGCTCGTCTCGTGTGCCCTCTGGGCGCATAGAGCGCTTCGCGCGCTTCGGGATGACTGCAAGCCAACTGGCCCTGGGCAGTCTTGCCGAGGGCGCACGTCGGTTGCTCGACGCAGACGAGAACGGGAACCGTAGACTCGACGCGAGCGTAGTACTCACATCCTCCAACGCGCGCCAACTGGCGGAAGGATTGTCGCGCATGCGCGGCGCGGCCATGAAGCTCGGCCAGATGCTATCGCTCGAAGGGCAGGCGGGCATCCCACCCGAATTCTCGGAAGCGCTCCAAATTCTCAGGCAGGAAGGCGACCGTATGCCCGACAGCCAGCTCGTGCGCGTGCTTGCGCGCGAGTATGGCAAGGCCTGGCATGAGAAATTCGAACACTTCGACCATGAGCCGATCGCGTCTGCGTCGATTGGCCAAGTACACCGTGCACGCACGGCCGACGGCCGCGACGTTGCGCTCAAGATTCAATACCCTGGGGTTGCAAAATCGATCGACTCGGACGTTGACAATCTGGCGTCACTGCTCAAGTTGGCGAAGGTCCTTCCGTTCGAACTCGATATCGATCCCATGCTAGCCGAAGTGAAGCGCCAGCTCGCTCGTGAGACCGACTACCTGCAAGAAGGCAGTGCGCTCGAACGGTATCGCGAGCTATTGGCGGACGACGAGATTTTTTACGTGCCGCAGGTGTACAGAGATCTCACCACCTCGCACATCCTTGCGATGGAATACATTGACGCGGAGCCGATTAGTTTTCTGTGGAAGAAGCCGCACCCGCAGCCGTTTCGTGATGCGTTGGGCACCGCGCTGCAGCGACTGACGTTCCGCGAGCTATTCGAGTTTCACTTCGTGCAGAGCGATCCGAACTTCGCCAACTTCTTGTACATGCCGTCCGAGACCAAGCTGGTGCTGTTGGATCTAGGTTCCAACGTAGAGATAGCGACGTCGCTTGCGGACGGCTACGCCGAACTCACGCGGGCCATTCTTGTAGACGACCGCGCGCGTATGCGCGACACGATGTTCGAGATGGGATGGCTGGTACCGCAAGACCGCGAAGAACAGGTTCAAGGGCTTATCGACTTGGTGGTGCTTGCCTGCGAGCCCGTAGAGCAGGGAGGGGCGTATGATTACGGCAACAGCGACCTCTCCCAGCGCACGAGCGATGCGGGAGTGGACCTAGCGTTCGGCAAGGGATTGATGCGCCCGCCGCCGCCCGCGACGATTTTCCTGCACCGTAAACTCGGCGGCATGTTCCTCATGCTCCAGCGTATCGGCGCCCGCGTCGACACCCGCGATCTCGTTTCAGAGTTTCTATGAGCGATCGCTTGGTCGTGCTAGTGCGTGACCGCAGCGTTCTTGCGCTGCGTAGAAATGTTCTCGCGCGTCGCATCGGGATCGAGTCCCAACGCTTCACACACGTTGTTGAACGAGAAAGGCGAGTTCCAATCGTCGAGGCTCAGCCAGAACTCGGCTTGCCGGGCGAGGATCTCGGGGTTCTGTCGTGGACGCTTGAGGTTGTAGCAAATGCAGTCGATGGCGTCCTGAAGGATCGCCAAGCGTAGATTGTGCTCGGCCGTCCATTGGATCTCACGACCTTCGGCGGTGGGATCGGGTTCGGCTGCCGCCATGCCCTGGCGCCTGCCGTCGTTGCGGTCTCCGCCGACATCGCCTGCCACGCTGGGCGATGTGACGCTCTTAATCTCCTGAATGTCCGGATCGAATTCATGCATGTGTGGTTAGCTCCTTTCGGGCCCGTTGGGCGGGCGTACCAGTAGACAAAGCAAGTGCCTTGCCGAAGTTGGAGAGGGGCTAAGTTGTTGAAATCATTAGGGGTGGGAGGGAGCGTACCGGCCGTAAGCGTACGCGTTTGGACGGTTCCGAACGAGGTTGGGCGGTTGGCGGGCTGTTGCGCGGGCACTAGATCGCGACCTGTGAGGGCGGGGTGGGCTAGTTCCGGACCAGGCGCCGCCGCGAACGGTGCGCGTATAGGCCGTTTTGCACCAGGGGTCTAGGTGGCGGAACTCGCGCGTTATCGCATCCTTAATAGTGTGATGCCCGCCGGCCGACTCTGCGCTGGTTCTTGCCGCCTCAGGGGGGTGTGGTTATAGTGCGCGCGCACTCGCGGGCGACCGACTTGGCGATCGACGCCGCGCCCGCACAGACCACACTCCCTACGCGCCCGTAGCTCAGTTGGATAGAGCACCAGACTACGAATCTGGGGGTCGCATGTTCGAATCATGCCGGGCGCGCCATAATTACAAAGACTTACGCGATTCGGTGCTCGACGCTTTCTCGTCTAGCAATCACATAGCAATCATCGGAACGGGTTTCGCGATGATGTCCAAGTGCTGATGGGCGTCCTGATCAGGAGTCTTTTCCGCTCGCACTTTTTTAGGATGCGAGTTGTTTTTGTCGGTGGTGAGCTCAGGAGCGAAAGGGGGTATCCCCCCCCTCGGGGCCCCTTGCCTGCGATGGGACTCATACCCAATTGAATGTCCCGCGAAAAAAGCGGGAATGCTGCTCGCACTACTCGAGGCGTGCACTAGAGCACTCATACAGTTAACAAAGGGCTATCGGATGTTCGGCGATGGGGAACATGGAGCCCTCAACGTCGGTGCATGCTTACGTTGCGGCGGGACTCCCGGAAGAGATCGTTCGAGTTGAGACCGAAGACTCGATCGCCCTGGAATTCGCCGACGCGCCGTTTGGCGACGACTGGTCGGGGATCGACGAGGGGTGGCGGCGACATCGGCTCAGTCGGGGGCGCCGCTTGGACACGGTGTGCGACAAAGGAGATGGCCCGATGAACTCGAATCTTGAAGAATGCGTCATATGTCACGGTAGGGTTTCGGTAAACGCCCCCTCATGCCCTCACTGTGGCCAACCACGCATCACTAAAAGCGAGGACGATGGGCGATCGTTAGCACTCAAGGAAGAGATGAAGGAAATTCTGCGTAAGGGGCCGCATTGCGGAATATTTTTTCGGCCATGGAATACAACACCTATGGACGACGACCTGGAAGCAGCGGAGGCAGTTAAAGCGGAATGGTTCGACGTCGCTTTTGTTTGGGGTAGAGAACTACTTGCGTGGTACGACCGAGTGTCAATGTACGGGCTACAGAGTGGTGACGTTGTCCCATCTTTTGCCTCTATCAGTGACGATGGGGAGCCGACGCTAAATTTCTCAGAACTCTGCGAGGATAAAGACCTGCAAAAAAGGCTCGCTTCTATTTACGTTCCCAAAGAGAAACGCGAAACGAAGAGACTGGGGGACCTGGAAATTGCGCTAGTTGCTGCTCTCGAATTCCTAGTGATGGGGCGCGATTGGCGCCGCGACATGCCCGATTATGATGACTAGATGTCACCGTACTTGCGCTTATCCTGGCGGAGCGCGAAATCGTTGCTGCTCGTCAGCCGGCCTCGGACACAACGACGTAGCCGCATTGCTGAGCGACAACGGCGGGGTAACGTAACCTTACTCCCTACGCGCCCGTAGCTCAGTTGGATAGAGCACCAGACTACGAATCTGGGGGTCGTATGTTCGAATCATACCGGGCGCGCCATTTTAGAAAGGTTGATCTTTGGGCAACCAGGACTCTCGCCCTCGCCAGCTCGGGCTTGTCAGCGGTGGCGTGGTGCTGGAGTTAGGGACGTTGATCTTTGGGCGACCAGGACTCTCGCCCTCGCCAGCTCGGGCTTGTCAGCGGTGGCGTGGTGCTGGAGTTAGGGACGTCGATCTCTGGGCAACCAGGACTCTCGCCCTCGCCAGCTCGGGCTCAAAGATAAAACGTCCCGTCGGCTTTGCGGCGCCATCCTCCGGCGGCGTGAATTCCGCCATCGATGTGGATCGTGGTGCCGGTGGTGAAGGCGGCGAGGTCCGACGCGAGGAACACAACCATAGATGCGACCTCGTCGGCCGATCCTGGTCGGCCGAGCGGTGTGGTAGCTGCCTGCGAATGCGTTCCCGGTGTGGGTATTGCGTCGGGCGCGATGGCATTGACCCGGATCCCCCGCGGTGCGAGTTCGATCGCCAGCGTCTTCGTTAGATTGTCTACGGCCGCTTTCATTGCTGCGTACGTCGAGTAGCCCGGCGCGGCTCTGTGCGCCTCGATAGACGTGATGTTGATGATCGAGCCTCGGCCTGTCGGCATCGTCGTTAGGACTTCGCGGGTCAACGAAGTCACCGACTTGAAATTTTCCTCGATCAACGCGTCCTCTGCACCGGGCGAAGTCGCGACGAAGTCAGCCGCAAACGTTCCGCCCGCGTTGTTCACTAGTATCTCTATGGGGCCGAGTGCGTCTCTGCTCTTCGCTATGAAGTCTTGGACTGCCTCCGGCTCGCGAACGTCCAAGTTCATCTCGAATACCTGCCCCGAGTGTTGCTCCCTCAGCGAGTCGGCCGCATGCGAAAGTTTGCTCTCGTTGCGGTCACACAGAGCCACACGCGCACCGACGCGACACAGTGCTTGCGCGGTGGCCAAGCCGATTCCGCCCGCGGCACCGGTGACGACTGCCGTACGGTCAAGTAGCAGTTCCTTATCGAATCCCGTCTGCATGCGGTGTAGGCTAATGGGTTGGGCGCTATGTGTCACGTCTTGAGTAGAGTCCGCCTCCATGGTGCGTGGGTGTGGCTCTCCGATCGCCCCCAAGCCGCGTCGCCCGATCATGCCAGCCGGTCCGCAACATCTAACGAACACTGCACCACGACGTGTTTCGAGACAGACCCTTACATCGCCAATGGCCGCTCGACCGCGTTACCGCCGCCTTGTCCGGCTTGCGGTCGTATGCTCGGTTTTCGCATTCTGCTTCTCCGCGTCCGCGTCCGCGTCCGCGTCTGTCGCTCGAGCGCAGCCCGTGCATCTGTGCGGTGACTTCGACGCGCAAGATGTGGCGCCTTTGCCGATCGACCTCTCGATTACGGTCATCGATGCCGTGAGTCTGGACCTGGAGATCATTCCCGGCACGTGCTCGATCCGGCACGTGCCATCCTCAATATACCCCGCTTGACCCAGCGCGCGCGGGTAACCCTGATTCTAAAGCGCGTCGCGCCTACTCAGCGACGAGATACCAGTGGTAGCGCGTGATTTCCTTGAACCCGATGCGCAGATACACGGGCTCACCGAAGTTGCTCGCCTGCAGCACCACGGCGACGGCGCCGCGCTCGAACGCATCGTTGCTTATCGCGCGTGTCACCGCTTCGCCGTAACCGCGCCCGCGAGACTCGGCCAAAGTCGCCACCCAATAGATACCGGCGATGCCGTGGCTCATGAGCACCATCGCGCCGGCAACGGGATTTTCGTTCTCTACGATCAAGCGCACGTGCCAGTGTGGCTCCAACCAGGCGGCCGGCTGCGAGAGAAGTTCCTTGGCAACCGCGACCGGTAGGCCGATTGCTTCGAATGCATGGGCCGCGACGTGGACGAATTGTTTGGCGTCGTCTATCGACGCGACCGTTTTCATCGTGGCTCCAGCGGGCAGGGTGGGGGCGTCGACCGGAGCCGCCAGTACCATGCCGGGTGAGTTGCCGAAGTGCGGTAGGTCCTGCTCGTCACAGTATGCCTTGAGTTCCTGGTCTCGGTGCTCCGCCACCATCACCCCGAAGCCTCGGTCGTGCGCACGGAAAAACGCGCGCGCTTGCTCGAGCACGCGCTCTGGGGGCGGCGTTTGATCGCCCGTCGTAGAGACGGCGTTGAAAGGTGCGGCCGGGAAGGTCACGCCTGCGGCCGACAAAAGTAAGCCGTCTCGCTCTTCGATCGAGTGCGGCGACAAGAAGCGCGCATGTTCACGCTGGGCTTCGGCGAGGTTCTTATCCGATAGATCTAGTAGTTGGGCGTCGCTAAGCATTGAGCGTTGCTTCGATCACGATCGCGCGGGTTGCGGCCTTGGCCACATCGTCGAGATTGGGTTGTCGTTTCTCCATCCGCACGCCGTAAAACGGCGCATCGCGCGGGGCCTGAGAGAGCAGTGCGGTAATCGTCCGAGCAATCTTGTCAGTGTCATCGCTCTCTGCCGTCGCTGTCGCCGACACCTCGTCGCCGCGCAGCGTCAGCTTGATCTGTGGCCGCTCGCGGATGTTACGCCACCAGGGGGCCTCGGTGACGATGCTGATCTTACCGTCGGTCTCGATGTAGGTGACCGGCGTGTCGAACCAGCGCCCGCTTTTACGTCCCTGAAAATGTAGCAGGGCGATGTCCTTGCTGACGATCCCGTGCAGTAGCGACGACTTCAAGAGCCATCGCACGAGAGGGTTGAAGGCCTTCGTTACCTTCATCATGAGTTCAATTTTCTTTTCTTCCGTCATGCGTTACCTCGGCCTTGGAGCCTAGGTTTTCTACCGAGAACACGTGTAGCCGACAACGTGCACGTGTCGCAATCTGCCCGAATACTCGGCAGATATACGCGCTCACGCGATCACACAACGAGTTCATCTTGCGCTTCGTTCGATTACTGTCTCAATCTGATCCGCGCCGTATCGATTTGGCTACGCTTCGCTCGGTTTTGCGCCGCAACACCTTGTTCCAGGGGCGGTACGCGACTTGCAACGTTGTCGTCACAACCGCGTCCGATGCGGCTTGACTCACGAGTACATACTCCATCCAATGTGTGCCCGTGGGGGAGGAGAACTCTCGTGGAGTACTTCGTTCGATACACATCAGACCGGCTGGGGGTTCTCTCGGCAATACTCTCTACGCTCATCGCGGGGCTGATTCTCTATTCGATCGTCGGCAAGGCAGAGCATCGCGACACGGACAAAAGAGACGCGAGCTGCAGTGCGTCTGCGTCGCGTGTGGTTGCCGAGCATGCGCGCTGTCTAGTGCGCACCGAGGCGACTCTGGCGCCGATGGCGAGAAAACAGCACGTGCGGCGTTGCGACGAAAAATTCGCAAAAGCTAAGCAGAACTGGGATGTGGATCCTGGCGTCGTCTGCGGTGCCACCGCGGTGTTCGATACCGCTTGGAGTCAGGTGCGGGGCGGTCTCAGTCGCGTTAGGCGCGTACTCGATGTGAGCGTCGACTAGACGTAGATGTTAACCGACAACGGTGACGGGACCGTTACCGACCTAATACTGTGCCGCGCAGGCGAAAGATAGCGCTCGGGCAGGAGGAATACCAAGACCGATCGCGCACCGTTTCGCCATGACGGGCTTCCGTGGCTCGCGGCGTAGGTATAGGTGTGCGCCTTCCCTTCGTTGACTCTGCGAACCGGCACCTTTCGAGGCACCATGACCGAATCCATCCATTGGAAGACCGCTACCGATCTCGCCGCAAATTACCGAGATGGATCGTCCAGCCCGCGTGTAGCAACGCAAGCAATTCTCGATCGCATTGAGCTGCTCGACCCCGAGCTGTGCGCGTTCGCACAACGCTTCGGAGACGTCGCGCTCGCCGACGCCGAGGGTGCAGAGCGCGAGCTGCGCGCGGGTAACGATCGAGGTGCGTTGCACGGCATTCCGATCGCCGTCAAAGATCTCTGCGATGTAAAAGGATACGCCGCAGGCGCAGGCACGACCGTACTGCGCGACCGGATCGCGGCTGCAGATTCTACCGTCGTTGCGCGGCTGCGCGCTGCCGGCGCCGTGGTCGTCGGTACCCTGCAAATGACCGAAGGCGCCTACACCAACCACCACCCCGACATCACCCCACCGTACAATCCGTGGAATCGAGAGCGCTGGACCGGCATCTCGTCGAGCGGCTCGGGCGTGGCCGTTGCGGCCGGCATGTGTTTCGGCGCGATCGGAACCGACACGGGCGGCTCAATTCGCTTCCCGTCGGCCGCGAACGGATTGGTGGGCATCAAGCCGACCTACGGACGCGTGTCGCGGGCCGGTGTGTTTCCGCTCAGCATGTCTCTGGATCACGTAGGCCCCATCTGTCGCAGTGTGCGCGACGCCGCGAACATGCTCCAGATAATGGCCGGTGCCGATTCGCGCGATCCCTCGGCGGACCAACGAGCAGTTCCCGATTTCGCGGTGACGCTCGAAGACGGCATCGCGGGCGTGCGCATCGGCGTCGATGAAGCCTACGTGAGAGACAGCTCGCACGAGGCCGTCGCCGATCTGGTGCTCGCCTGTGCCGACGTACTAAAGGAGGCGGGCGCCGAGATCGTTCCCACGACGGTACCGCCGGTGGGCGATATTATCGGGCCGTGGATGGCGATCTGCGCAACCGACGCTGCGGCCGCACACTCGGAGTTCTTCCCCGAGCATCGCGAACAATACGGCCCGGGTTTGGCGGAGCTTCTCGATTTCGCAGCTGACGTGAGCGGTGCCGACGTCGCACGCGCGATCGACGCCAAGCGCGACTTCGCAGGCCGAATCGCCGCGTTCTTTACGCGTGTGGATCTGCTCTTGTGCCCGTCGCTTGGAGTCCCCGTGCCGCCGCGCATTCCGGATTGGCAGGATCTTTCGTTCGTGGGCGCTGTGATTCCGTACACCTCACCGTACGATGCTTCGGGGAGTCCGACGATCTCTCTGCCGTGTGGGCAGACCGACGACGGTATGCCGGTGAGTTTGCAGTTGGTTGGGAGGCATTTCGAGGAGGCGTTGTTGTGTCGGGCGGGGGAGGTTTATGAACGGGCGACGCAGTGGCATGCGAGGCATCCGGAGATTTGATGCGGAGGTTGGCGCCGAGATTGGGAAGCGAAACGCCGGTGGGAGGTACGGCCCGCCGATCGCTAGATGAGAGTTAGCGGCGCGGCCGAGCCGCCGCAGGAGTCACGGCAATCGGTGACATCCATCAGCTCGCTGTCCATGCAGTCGGGCGTGCAGGAATCGAGGTCGACCGCCACCCGAAGAATATACAAGCAATCGGTGGCAACCGGACCGGCTCCAGCCGACACCGGTTGAGAGCCGTCGCCCAACCAGCTGCGGAATCGATTGTGCCGTCTTTAAGACCCGTCTTGTCGAGAGCAGCATCGATGATCGCCGGTCGCGGTGTTGATCTGGCCGACCGCGGCCCGTCCGAAGTCAGGCGTTTCGGCGCACTTCTTTGCATCGGCCGAGCTGGTCTTGGCTTTCGCCTTGGCGACGTTGCCTTTGGCGTCGGCCAAAAAGAGATAGGCGAGTCGATGATGCATCTGCCCTCCCAGGTGTGCCCGCCGAGCGGGCTATCTATCCTCAGCGCTGTAGCGCTCTGCAGCGGCGCGGAGCATGTCGGCCACCCGCGTGCGCAATGCCGTCGGCTCTAACACCTCGACCTGATCCCCATGTCGCAACACATCCATGGCTAGTTCTTCTTCGCGCGAATACGGTACGTGCAGCTCATAACCACCGTCTTCGAGCCAGCGCCCCTCTTGGCGCGCATGCCAGTGTTCCTTGGAAACCCACATCGCGCGCTCAGCCGTAAAACGCAGCACCGCCGTCTCAACGGCCTCGCCGCCGAAGATTCCGTAGCCGCCCGTTACGCGCGCGTCGAGTTCTTCGTCGGCGACGTGGTGGGCTGCCTCGTCGAGCATAGATGCATCGTGCATTTCGTCGATGGCGAAGATGCGCAGGTCCTTACGGTTGTGATCGTAGGCGTCGAGGTACCAATTATTGCGGTAGTAGACCATGCGTTGCGGCGACACATAGCGGTCGGCCGCGCGTGAATCGGGACGGCTGCGCGTGCGGTACACGAAGCGCAAGCGCGTGCGTTGCAACAGCGTATCAGCCACGCAGCGAAACACGTGATCTTCGACCCTTCGCCGTCCGATGCTGGTGATGCGAATGCGTCGATCGACCTCGCGCGTGTCGGCGCCGGCATCGGCCAGCAGCGATTCCACACGGCGGCCGAGAGGAGCGATCTCTTTTTCGAACAGGCCCGGTTCGATGTCGCTCAGGAGTTTTCGCACGGTGAGCAACGCGAACAGTTCCGGCTCGGTGAACCACAGGCCCGGCAGTTCCATGCTGGCGCCATCGCCGACCTCACCGTCGTAGCGGTAACCGCGATACTCCTGGTCGTAGATGAGCGGGTGGGCGAAACGATCGCGCAGATCGCGAATCGCCCGCTTGGCGGTGCTCTCGGAGCACTCCAGTTCGTCGCAGATCCGCGCCAGCGGCAGCGGGCGTTGATTTCGTCGGGTGAGCAGCTGGTGCAGCTTGGCGACGGTTTCGTGGCGTTTACTACTTTTCATATGTCGGGCCGACCTTCGTCTGCTTTTCCCCCTAACTTGTAGAAAAATCGATAATTTCCGCCTATTCGGCCGGTTCGCTGGGTCCGCTTCTGACCCAGTCGCCCCTCTACCTTTGGGGTCGGATTCGGGCGGGGGTTCCGAGGGGTTCATACCCACGGCTGGTACCGTCAGGAAAGACTGCGCATCAGCACACCGGTGGTCCTTGACCAGCGAGTCTAGCGGAATGAACCGGGCAACTGGAAGAAAGGGAGTTCTGGGGCTAGGTTTGCTCGGGAGGGCGTTGTCAACTTGAACGAGGCGACGGCAGGGTAACGCGGGGAAGTACGGAAAGCGTCCTGCCATGCTCGTGATGTTAACCACGAGCGTTCCTGGTTGACACATAGAACGTTATACGACGCTTTCCGTACTTCCCCGCCGGCGGCTAAAGTTCTTAGACGCGGAGTCGTAGTCGCTGTTCGGACCGACTATGCATTGGCGAGTCTACGATCCCGTCCGCAGCAAGATTGCCGAAGGGAAGACGAACATGTCAGACTACGCGGGCCACCAGCCTTGGCCGGTGGGCGAGGTCGCGAAGGCGCTTACCGGCTCTGCCGGGGTTGCAGCATATACGGAGTAAGAGATGACGAGCGGATCGACCGAAAACTACGATGTGGTGATCATCGGAGCGGGTGTCAGCGGCATGTACGCCGTGCACCACTTCCGCGAGATGGGGCTTTCGGTGCGTGCCTACGACGGCGCGACCGGCGTCGGCGGCACCTGGTGGTACAACGGCTACCCGGGCGCGCGGGTCGATGGCCCCGGCAGCCCCTTCTACTGCTATACATTCTCAGGAGAACTGATGAAGGAGTGGGACTGGGCCGAGACTCAATCCGAGCAGTCCGACGTGCTGAATTACCTCGAACACGTCGCCGACCGGTTCGATCTTCGCCGCGACATTCAGTTCGAGACCTGGGTGACTGACGCCCGCTACGACGAAGCCGTGCAACGTTGGACGGTGGAGACGAACACCGGCGTGCGTGCCACCGCCCGATTTGTGATCTGTGCGGTGGGCGCCCTTTCGAAAGCGAACCTGCCCGGCATCCCGGGCATCAAGGAATTCACCGGCGAGTGCTACCACACCGGCCAGTGGCCCCACGAACCGGTTTCGTTCGAGGGCAAGCGCGTCGCCGTGATCGGCACGGGCTCTTCCGGGATCCAATCGATCCCCGAGATTGCGAAGGAAGCGGATCACGTGACCGTGCTGCAGCGCACGCCGCAATATGCCTTTCCAGCGGGAAACCGACCCATCACGCCCGAGGATATGGCCGACGCGAGAGCGAACTGGGACACCAGCGTCGAGAAGATGCACGTGAACATGGGCGGATTCCCTGCCGACAACAACACGGATCGCTCCGCTCTCGATGACACGCCCGAGCAGAGGCAAGAGCGGTACGAAGCGTTGTGGCAGCGCGGCGGCTTCGCGTTCTTCCTGGGCCTATACGGCGACATCGCGACCAGCGAAGAAGCCAACGCCACGCTGGCCGACTTCGTGCGCGGCAAGATCCGTGAAATCGTCAAGGACCCCGCGACCGCCGAGAAGTTGATGCCCGATTACTTCGTGATCACGAAACGCCCGGTTCTAGAGAACGGCTACTTCGAGGCCTTCAATCGCGACAACGTGAGCCTGGTCGACCTGCGCGAGGACCCCATCGAGCGGTTCACGCAGACGAGCGTAATCACCCGGTCCGGCGAGCAGCCGATCGACATGCTTGTGCTCGCGACCGGCTTCGATGCCATCAGCGGCTCGATGCTACGACTGAATCCGAAGGGACGCGAAGGCGTGAGCCTGAGCGAGCGCTGGAAGGACGGGTTTCACAACTATCTCGGGATGATGATCGGCGGCTTCCCCAACCTGTTTATGATCCACGGGCCCGGTTCGCCCGGTGTGTTCTACAACATGCCGCTCGGCGCCGAGCGCCAGATGGGCTGGATCGGTGACTTCATGCGCTACCTGGACAAGCAAGGGCAGGGGGCCGCCGAACCGACGACCGTGAGCGAAGAGGCCTGGGGGGGCGAAGTCTCCGCGATCGCGAACGCCACGCTCTTCCCTCGGACCGACTCCTGGTGGACGGGCGCGAACATCGAGGGTAAGCCCCGTGGCTTCTCGGCGTATCTAGGCGGTTCGTTCTACTACATGCGCATCGCCGACGTGGCGGCCAAGGACTACGAGGGGTTCGAGTTTCAGCCGAAAACCTAATCGCCGGCCGGGTCGGGCGCGATCTCGACGTCCAGCGACACAGGCCCGAGCAAGCCCCACCCGTGGGTGAGCAAACTGTCGCAAGGCGAGGGCATCTACCAGGGCGCGCGTCAGTGCCACGCCGCGCACGATTTCTGTGATCTGCTCCCGAGCTTTGTTGCGAGACTTTGATCCACAAGTTGTGTCTAGGAATTTTAAGCCCCGGGCCGCAGTTCATGGCCGATGCCCCGGCGGGCTCGCTCCGCTGGTCGTCGCGCATCTTTCGCGATACACCTCGGCAGATCGATGATGCATCGAGCCATCTCACACGAGGTCGATCGTGTCTGACGGCCGCTGGAGTCGCGAGCGCGCAGAGCGCTGGTACGCGGACCAACCTTGGTGGGTCGGTTGCAACTTCACCCCGAGCACGGCGGTCAACCAGATCGAAATGTGGCAGGCGGAAACGTTCGACCCCGCCACCATCGAGCGCGAACTCGGTTGGGCAGCCTCGATCGGAATGAACAGCGTTCGGGTCTTTCTTCACGATCTCGTCTGGGAAGCCGATGCGCGGGGTTTCAAGGCACGAATCGATCGATTTCTTGCGATCGCTTCAGACGTCGGCATTCGCACCCTGTTCGTCTTGTTCGACGATTGCTGGTTCCCGCCGCAACCTGGACCCCAGCCCGAACCGATACCGGGTGTGCACAATTCGCGTTGGGCCCAGGCTCCGGGGCATCGGGTGGTCGCGGATCAGACGCAATGGGGGCGGCTGGAGCGCTACGTGCGCGACATCGTCGGCGCCTTTGGAAACGACGAACGCGTCTGCGTCTGGGATCTCTATAACGAACCCGGCAACGCGTTCCTTTCACTGGCGACACAACCGATCTATCGCAGCGTTCCCCTCGCCTTTGTCACGGCCTTTCGTCACTTCGTGTTGCCGAGCCCCACCCTGCCGCTGCTGCGCGCCGCGTTCGAGTGGGCGCGTTCGGTTTCGCCCATGCAGCCCCTCACCGCGGGACTCTGGGCCCCCAACGTTCAACTTAATCGGCTGCAGCTCGAGGCTTCCGACATCGTGACCTTTCATCAATACGCCGGTGCGCCAAGGCTCGAACGAAGAATCCGCGCCCTCCAGTCGAAGCACGGAAGGCCGGTGCTCTGCACCGAATGGCTGGCAAGAAGATTGGGCAGCCGGATCGAAACCCACCTCCCCATCTTCGAAGAGCATCGGGTGGGCTGTTACTGCTGGGGGCTCGTCACCGGAAAGATCCAGACCCAATACGGCTGGGAGTCCCGGCCCGGTTCCCCCGAACCCAGAGTGTGGCACCACGATCTGCTGCGCGATGACGGGACTCCTTTCGACCCGCGCGAGATCGAAATCATGCGAGCGCGGGGCGGCCTCTGATCGCCGCGCGCTTCACTGCTTCAGTCACCCGATCTTGAAACGAGGCTCGATTCTCGCAAGGAACGAATTCGTTAGCCTTCTGATGGTGCCCCGCTCCGGCGCCAAAGAGTTTGTTTGCAGCGAGAAACGACATGGACATCGCCATCTTCTCCGGCGACGCGTCTAGGAACTTTAAGCCCCGGTGGGGAAGTACAAAAAGCGTCGTGTAACGTTCTAAGTGTCAACCAGGATCGACGGCGGCGCTCGTGGCGCGTTAGAGCGGCGACCGGCGCTTCTTCCCCTCCCAACGATTCACAGGCACGGCACGCCCCTGCGGCTGGCATCGAAACAGATGCGTGCGGCCCTTGCGGTATCCGAGCCAAATCCCTTCTCGGCTGCCGCTCTCGCGCAGCGCCTCGCATTCGCGGTTCGCGCGGGCCGGGAGTTTCTCGTCGTCGGTATAGGTCGGGCCGGGCGCGGCCATCACGGTCAGCCCCACCAGGCCCGAAAAGACTAGTCCTAGGATTCTCTTAGTCATTGGAGATCATTTTGATCTTTTTCGGCGCTGGGTCCAGTTCTGACCCACCTCGGGTCCATCGTGGGCCTCATGCAATCCCAAATAACCGGAATCGCTCAATCGATCCGCCCCGCAAAAGACACCAACCTCGACGCGCTGTGTCTTTCCATGGTCATCCGCTCGATGGGCGAGGGGCCCAAACTGGCGTCGTGCGTTGACCTGGTCGCCGCCCGTGCCGTCGACGCCAAGCAGCGCGTTCGCGTGTACTGGAGAAAGAAATGATCGAACTATGCCACGACATTCTACGTCTGAGCTGTCCCGAGGTTCACGAAGACGCGGTGTGCGACATCTCGTTCCAGCGAACCTTACGCGTGCCCGACGACAACGAGGCTTATCCGCTTCCGGCCGGGCTCGGCGCGTTTCCGCTCGAGTACACGGCGCGCTATGCAGACCGTGCCCCCAAGGCATGGTCTGCCGCACCGGGTGTATTCCTGCCGATGTACCAATCGGAAGCCATGTGGATGTCGTTCGGCGCCGTCCGCAGCGAATCGCACTATCCCTTCGCCCTGAAGATCGCGGCGGGTGAGATCAACGCAGTAAGCGGCAACGCAATGGCCGAAGGACTCTCGCGTCGCGAGCAAGACTACATCGTGCTTCCCGACCAACCGTGGCTCGACGGGTTCTGCATTCACGAAGGGTACATCCGTCAATTCATCGCGATGCGTCTGGGCGAAGGCTACACGGCCGAAGAACAGCTCACGGGCAGAGCCGAACACGGCGGCGTGCGTTTCATGGCATATCCGATGAAGCGCGAGCGCTACGAAGAACTCGAGCGCGTTGAGCTAGACATGCCCGATCTCGACATGTGCGTCATGTCGTGCCAGAGCGAGTCGATGGGACTCGCACCCGGCGGCGTCATGGAGCAAGCCATCTACCAAGACTCCTACGGCCCGGACGCGTGGGATCTCGCTCATGGCGTCGCGTGCACGCTGCACATAGCCAACAGCCGCGACTACTTGAGAATTACCGGCCGCTGCCCACCGACGCTGCCGGCTACCGAAGAACAGTACCGCGAAGCGGGCATCCCTTGGTTCAAGTATTACAACGCTGATGCCAACGTACTGCGCGGCGCGCCGCGGCTGGCGGCGCTCAGCAGCGTGAAGGCGAGGGGCGTGGAGTTGGGGGTGGTGTCGGGGGTGTGATGGGTTGTCGTGGTTGCGGATCGACTCCGCGTACTGCCGACTAGCCCCGAAATGTCGAATAGGCGCGGCGCCCTAGATCAAGGACGCCGCGTCGATCGAAGCAAAGAGTTGCGCTGCTCTCAGGTGGGGCACGGGAGGCAATTAAGATCCACGCCGATTCCGACCGCAATCTGCAGCAGCGCTAGTGCATCGGCTGCGGTGGTGGCGCCGTTGCCGGTTACATCGCAAACGCACACGTCGCAGAAGTTGAGGCCTACCGCGACGCGCAATACGTACAACGCATCTGTTGCCGTGGTTGAGCCGCTGTCGTCCGGATCACCGCATGCGAGTTCATCGCATTCGCTGTTACAGTATTCGCCGGTAATCCAAGTCTGATCGCCGTCGTCGCAGGTTTCGGGTGGCGTAACTGCCGAATCACCACACAGGCCCCCCCCAGGCAGTGTGGTGGACGTCGTACCCGGGAAAGTGGTCGTCGTAGTCGTAGTCGTTGTCGTTGTCGTTGTCGTATCGGGAGGTAGCGTCGTTGTTGTCGTTGTCGTATCGGGAGGTAGCGTCGTTGTCGTTGTCGTTGTCGTGGTCGTTGTCGTCGTCGTGGTCGTCGTCGTAGTCGTAGTAGTAGTAGTAGTGGAGGTAGTCGTCGTCGTTGTCGTTGTTGTTGTGGTGGTCGTCGTCGTGGCGCACATATCCAGAACCAGGTCGCAATATTCGCCCACTGGACAATTGATCTGCCCATCGCATACGCCGTCGGAACATGTGTCATTGCTCGTGCAACTGACGCCGTCGTTGCAAGGGTCGGAGTTGAATACCTCGCCACAGTCGAACGCTGGATCACAACTATCGTCGGTGCACGGATTTCCATCGTCGCATACCGAATCGTCAGGCGTGTTTATGCACGTGCCGAATTCATCGCAGCCATCAATGGTGCAAGTGACCCCATCATGGCACGCACTGGTGTCGGCGACGTGTGTGCAGTTGCTGTCGATGCAGCTATCGGCCGTGCAGTCGTCGCCGTCGTCGCAAATCGGAACGGCCGGGTAGCCGGGCGGGCCGGTTTGCGCAATGCAGGCTTCGTCTTGGCACTGAGCGCTGCAGCCGTCGCCGCTTACTGTGAAGCCGTCGTCACACGTTTCGCCGACGTTCACTACCCCGTTGCCGCAGCCTACACAGCCACCAGCCGTCGAGGTTGTCTGGAGGACGGGGGCCGGGGTGATCGTTCCGTTCAGCACAGGAACGGGTCCAAGTATTCTGTGAAAGATCGTGTTTGATCCCGTGGGATCATCTGCGAGGACCTTCCCACCTCCATCGACTCTTAGCTCGTTACCGCCCTCGACCGAGTTGCTGCCAAGTTCACCGCGGTTGTCTATCTTGCCGGTGCCGGTGATTACCGTGGTGCAAGCGGATACGTCGATCATACCGTTGGCATCGGTCGGCGACCCATTCACCAACAGCGTGCCGGTGAGCGTGAAGTTGTCGAATGCGTCGACGAAAATAGCTCCGCCGATGCCACCCGCCGAACCGCTTGATTCGAGTAGGCCCGCGACCGTGACGTTGTCGCTTCCGAGAAGCTCGACCTCGCCGGCGCCCGAGCCGCCGCCCGAGGCGTCGAGTTTAGAGGTCGACTGCACGATGATCGGACCGTCTGCGAAGATCTCGATTGCGCCGCCGCCGCCGTCGATACCGTTGGCGGTGACGCGAGCGTCGCCGGCCATGGTGACCGTTCCATTCGCTGTGAAAGCAATGGTATCGCCAAAACCGTCGGGCTGTGCGCCCTGGGACTCGAACGCTACGCTCGACGGGACCGTGATATCGCCGTCGGCCGTGTAGTCTTGAGCGCCGCCGTCGCCGCCGTAGTTCTCGACCGATGTATGGCCGTTTGTACGGTGCGTGGCGCTGCCGCTGAAATTGATGTCGCCGCCGGCGAAGCCGGTGATCTCACCACCAAAGCCTTCGCCGTTGTTGGAGCTGGCGCCGAGCTTCTTGGCGATGGTGATGTCGCCGGTGGCATCGAGTTCGATGAAGCCTCCGTCGAAATCACCGCCGTCCATGTCGAGCTCGGCATTGGCCGTGATGTCGGTAGCCGCGTCAACGCAGATTTCGCCGCCCGATCCTAGACCGCCCCCCGTGGCTTTCACGTTCGAGTTGATGACGACGGCCGAGGTGCCCGAGAGAAGCTCGATGCTGCCGCCATCGTTCTCGAAGTTGGTCGCACCCGCAGTGATGACGCCGGAAACCTCCACCGTGCCCGCACCGCGCAGCGTGATATCGCCGGCGCTGTTGCCCTCGGCGCGTATGTTGCGACCGATGAAGACAGTTCCGCTACTCTCGGCGTTGCAGGTTCCGAAGAAACAGTCGTTGTCGACCGAGCAGCTGACTGCGGTGTTGAGCAAGCATGACGTCGCGCTGCAGGTGCCAAAGAGGCAATCGGCGTCGGTCGCGCAGGCAAACTGCGTTGCTCCACTGCAGACGTTGATCCCGTTGCAAAAGCCGGCGTTGCACTGTGCGTCTGTGACGCAGGTCTTGAGCGTATTTTCGCTACAGACGTCACGCGTGCAAGTACCGAAGTCGCAGGTACGGTCGGTCAGGCAGTGTCGGTTCGTATCGAGAGAGCATGCACTGCGTGCTTCGATGGTGAGATAACCGCCATCGACCGTTCCACCACCGCTGTCGCCGCGCGCGATGATGCCGGGAGTCGATCCTCCGCTGGCGGCGGAGAACTCGCCGCAGTAAATCGTAACGGAGCCGGCACTGATATCGAGCTGGCCACCGCTTACGATGTGGAGTGCTCGCAGACCGAAATCGAGGATTGAGCCTGAGTCTACATCGACGCCCGTATCGATGAGGCAAGGGTTTTCAGTCGGAGGGCAGATCTCGTCAGGTGTACTGACGGCCGCCGCGTCGATTGGCATGACGACCGCGAGAACGGTCAGCGCTACGATGAGAGAAGACGTTAGGGACTTCAGCGCGCGGTGCATTTACTCGCCGCTCCCTGATGTCGTGTTCATGTTCAGTGTGTTGGCGCGTCCGATGGCCTTGGTCGAGTCCAGTCCATTTTTCGTCGATATGCCCGATGCGGTGTTGCCGGCGCCACGCAGGCGTACGCCGTGACCGCCGTTCTTCATCGTGCGAACATTGGTCGCTGTTGATCCCCGTCCGCCGAGCTGCAGTCCGTCGCGTCCGTTATGAATCGCTACCACATGGTCGAGGTGTGCGTTCAGGGCATCGACCACAATTCCGTTGGTGGCGTTGTCGGCCGCAACCACGTGTTCCAGGCTCGCCAGTAAACGTCTGCCTCGTGCGCTGACGCCTACGCGGAATCCGGTAATGGTTGCGCCGCCGCCTTTATTGCTGCCGGTGATGACCGCGCCGTTGCTGCCGCCGTCGACCACTCTGACGCCGGCGCCGACGCCGGAACCCTGCAGCGTCAAACCGTTCAGGTCGAGTCGAATCGATTTCGCGCCCTTGCGCGCTCGAAGCAGGAGCCCATCAGAGATGCAGGCTTGTGAGGCGACTGGGTCGGTCGCCATGAGTGTCGTGTCGGAGACGACGACGTCGCCGCAACGGCACGCTACGCGTTCGCCGTTGATGTCGTCGCCGCACTCGGCCAACGCCGGGCTCGCGGACAATGCCGCGGCGGTGAAAAAGCTCAATAGCAAAAAGAAGGTCTGCGTGTGCATGGTGTGATGGATCCTTGGGCGTACGATGTTCGGTGCGCAACGGTTCAAACGAGCCGTAACCGAGAGCGAGGGGTCGCTAATCAATATAGGCCGACATTTTGCAGACTGAACTAGCTATCAGGCTCTATTGCAAAAAATTATCCCAATCGGGGGGCAAACCAGGGTCGATTCCCTGTGTTGGTGCCGAACCAAGCGAGCGTGCCCGGGCCCAGCCGTGGGGGCCTCGGCGCTGCCGCGAGCTGGGGCGCGGTTGGGATCGTGGGTGCGCGTAGATACACATGGGCCCTTGCATGACCCGGCAATGGTACGCCAAACTAACAAAGCAGTGCTTTCGGCGCCGCGCCCGGTAGATAGGAGGCCTTTAATGAACCGTTGCCACGTAGCCCGTGGGCTCGCCGCCCAGACCCTGGCTCTCGTTTTGATTGCAAGCCCCGCGTTCTCGCATGAGGACGCACGCGAAGACGGTCTCATCGACGGTGGAGGCAATCCCTCAAAAGATTGTATTTCGAAGTTCCAGACAGGACTGGAACTGAACTACCCGACAAAGAAGCCGAAAGAACTGCGTTGCACTGACGGCGATTTGGCCTGTGACACCGACGGCGCGGTTGACGGGTCGTGCACGTTTAGTGTCGCGACTTGTTTAGCCGATGACGAAGACATGCCGTTGTGTAGGCCGACCGGCATTTCTGCCGGCGGCGTCGTGTACAAGAACAAACCGCTCGGCCATCCGCGGCACGATACCGGCGTCCAGCAGATGCAAGATGAAGTCGACACTCTGCTCGGTGCGAGCGGAGTGGCGTGCGACAACCCGGGTGGTGGTGGTGGTAACTGTTTCGTATGCACGGCCTCTGCGACCGACCTCGTCGCGCCGCTCTCGGTCAAGCGCGGGAAGAAGCGACTCAAGCTCAAAGCGACGAGTGATCCGGCACCCGCGACCGGCAAGGCGATTAGAGACAGTGACAAGCTCAAGATGCGCTGCGTTGAGTGCGAGAAAGAGAGCACGCTCGAACACATCGCCGACATTGTCTTTACCGGAAGCTGCGCGATGAGTGCCGCGTGTCACACCGGCGCGACGCCGGCCGCCGGGTTGAACCTGGATGCATCGGCGATCGGCTTGTCGGGCGTCTATGACGAACTCGTCAACGAGGCGGCCACGTCACCCGGCGCCGCGGCATTGGGGCTCGCGCGAATACTACCGGGCGATGCCGGGCTGGGTACCGCGATCACCGGCAGCTTGCTCTACGAAAAGCTCGCACGTACGCAAAGCCAGATCGACGATCTCTGCATCGCCGGCGGCGAGCCGGCCGGCTGTCTCGGCGGCCACATGCCGCCGGGCTCCGACGTGTTCTCGCCGGGAAAACTGGACCTGATTGCTGCCTGGATTCAGGGCGGCGCTCCATCTGTCGGTTGGGTTGCCGGCGCAACTTGCGGCGAACCCGAAGACCTCTGGATGCCGGCCACGCCACCGGCGCCACCGGCGCCCGGAGCAGGGTTCCAGATGCACATGCCGCAGCCATATGCCTACACGCTGGCGCCGGGCACAGAGTTCGAAGGCTGCCAAGTCATTGAGGTTCCAGCCAGTGTCACCGAGGACTGGTATATCGATCGCATCGAGGTTATCGCGAACGTTGGCACGCATCACATTGTACTGTGGAGCCCGACATCGCCGACTGCGCCCACCGGGTTCGATAGCACTGACGTGGCCTGCCTCTCCGCCATAGGGTCGTCTGTCCCGCTGGTGGTATCGCAAGATCCGATCCACGACGTGTCTATGCCGACGAACACGGCCATGAAGATGGGCCCCGGCGATACGATTGGATTCAACCCGCACTATTCAAACGTTTATAACGTCGACATCTATCCTGAGATCTGGGTGAACTTCTACGGTTCGACGACGCCGGCGACGGCCGAGGTGCTGTTCGTGGGCAGCAGCGGTGCGTTCGGATTCCCGGGTACCTTCACTTTCGTGGTGCCGCCCTACCAAACCGGGTTCAGCGATCTCGTCGAGTGGGACAGTTGGGGTGCTTCGCCCATCTGCCTATTCTCGATGACGACGCATCAACATCGACGCGGTATCGGTATGAAGACGTGGTCGAGTGCGCCGTCGAGCTGGGCCGACGATACCGACGCCCTGCTTCACAGCACCGACTGGGACCATCCGGGGTGGCTCGAGCCGAGTCCGCCGCTTCACCTGCGCACCGGCATCGATTCTATGTGGCTGCAGTGCGAGTGGGATAACGGCGTGCTCGCCGACGTCAACCGTCGTTGCCTAGTGACGGGCGAGGGTCCGGCACCACACGAATGCGGTGTGGGCAATCCGTTCCCGTGCATTACGAACGCCGATTGTCCGGGGACGATCACCTCGGGAGTATGCCGCGACTGCGATCTGGACTTCGGTGTCCAAGCCGAAGACGAAATGTGTTTCGTCCTGGCCTACGCCTACGAGGCCCAGCCCGGCCCCGACCCGTGTCCCTGGGAGTGAGTTAGCATGTGGGCGGCGCGTTCCTTTGTGGGACGTGCCGCCTGCAAAATCCCGCCTTTATACGTAGCTACCGTCTAGTTCCGGAAAGTAGGTAGATACCCAGCGGATCGCTTCTTTGTCCATCTCGGTGGTGTAGCTGTCGACGAGTAGTACGATCTTGTCATCGGCGACTTCAACGTGGCTGTGACCGACCAGCTTCAGCGGCGGCGCGTCACCATAGGTGTAGGTCGCCAACCAGTCCGCATTGAGTCTGTCGCCGGTTTCGGTGATTTCCGACGTAATCTCGACGGTGCGGCTATCGAGTTTTCGGTCGAGACCGGCAACCGATTTTTGCATGCCCTTTGTGATCGCGCTTGGGCCCTTCAGTGTGCATTCGAATACGCTCAGCCCTTCGATCGTGTAGATCGCATCGTCGGCGAAGTGCTGTTCGCAGCGCGCCCACTCGTCGTCTTCGTAGCTCTTCTCGAAGTCCATTGCATAGGCCATGAACACTTCCGTAGGTGTCATCGTTCGATCTCCTCGGTGTCAGTCGCGCGGCTCGCAGATGAACACGGGGATGTCGCGTTCGGTTCTGGCCTGGTATTCGTCGTAAGGCGGGTAGTACTTCGTGCACACTTCCCAGAGCTGGACCTTTTCGGCGGGCGTGGCGCGGCGCGCCCGAAGTTGCATCGTGCGGTCTTTGACGCGTACGTCGACGTCGGGGTTCGCGACGACGTTGTGGTACCAAGTCGGGTGCCTCGGAGCGCCGCCGAGCGACGCAACCAGCAGCACGCCGTCCTTATACGGGATGTACATGAGCGGAATATCGCGCTTCTTGCCCGTCTTTGCGCCCGTCATCGTGACGATGCAGATCTCGGAGCCGAGGAACTTGCCGAGCACGCGGCCTCCGCTCAGATCGTAGATCCAGGTGTTGAACCGGCCCCATGCACCGATCATGGGCTTCATGAACTTGAGCTGTCCTTCGGTGATGGGCTTCGGCTGACTCATTGAAATACGCCTCCAGGCTTGGTCATGGATCGGTTCGGATCCTCTATTTGCACGAAGCCCCATGCAACGCGAAACGCCCTACGCGCTCCTCAATAGGACCTGTGTCCGATGGGGTCACCGCGACGTTAGTCCCGGGGATTTCCCGAACCCGGTTCGGGGAATCCCTAATGGCATCAAGGTTTTAGAAAGTCTACCGTTCAGTGGGGACCTAGTGCGTCGGCCTTTTGCCGCGAGCGCACAGCTCCCGGTTTTTTGGTCATGGCAACGGGAGTTACAATTCTTGGTCTTCGGGGGCGAGACGCCCCACCGGCATGGACGCTGGAAGCGCCATGGTGGGATGAAGGCGAGCTTCGCGAAGATCCACGCTTTGCATACGTCTCGAAAGTGCGCGGTTACGATGACTATGTCGCTGAGATGACTCTGGACGAAGCGCGTAAGCTCGCCGTGAAATACCGGCGCAACGCCTTGCCCTGGCAGCGACGCGCGGCTGAGGGTCTCCGCGACCGGCTCGAAGCTATCGGCGGTCACGTCAAGATCGTTCGCGTTCTCGTTTTCGAATGGGGAAGCCCAGAGCAACGGTCGTCTGGTCGACTGGCCCGCGGCGCCCCGCTAAGAGAGGCCTCATGGACCACCCGTCCGAGGGAGCCAGTCTCCACGAAATAGAAGAGTTCGTTACCTGGTGTCTCGACGAACTCAGCCTCACCGAGAAGATCTACATGATGTCGGGCCACGGCTTCATCGAGCAATATCTCGCCGATGAAGGGCAGTACAATATTTCGCCGTACCAAACCGGCGGCGGAAACGATCGCCTTGGCCTTCCGAAGCTCATGTTTACCGATGGGCCGCGCGGCGTGGCACTCGGAAACTCTACGTGTTTTCCGGTTGCGATGGCTCGTGGTGCATCGTGGGACGTCGAACTCGAGCAGCGCATCGGCCACGCGATCGGGCGCGAAACCCGCGCGCAGGGCTCGAACTTTTTCGGCGGAGTGTGCATCAACCTACTGCGCCATCCCGCGTGGGGACGCGCTCAGGAAACCTACGGCGAAGACCCCCACCATCTCGGCATGATGGGTTCGGCATTGGTGCGCGGCGTACAACATCACAACGTCGTCGCGACCATCAAGCATTTAGCCTGCAACAGCATCGAGAACGCACGTTTCAAGGTAGACGTGCGCGTCGATGAGCGAACGCTACGCGAGGTCTATCTTCCGCATTTCAAGCGTTGTATCGACGACGGCGCGGCCTCGGTAATGAGCGCGTATAACAAGGTGAACGGCGCTTACTGCGGCCACAACCGCGACCTACTGCGCCGCATTCTGAAGGACGAATGGGGGTTCACCGGCTTCGTGCATTCCGACTTCGTCAAAGGCGTGTACGGCCCCGATGCTGCTGCGGCGGGCCTAGACGTCGAGAATCCTGAGACCACGTTCTTCGGCGACCAACTCGCCAGTGCCGTAGAGAAGGGCGACGTGCCGGCGGCCGATATCGACGATGCCGCACGCCGCATTCTCACCACACTACTTCGTTTTGAAACACGCGCCGACCCGGAAGTGTACGACATGTCGGTGGTCGCATCGACTGAGCACCGCGCGCTCGCGCGCGAAGCGGCCGAAAAGAGCGCTGTGTTGTTGCACAACGAAAACGATCTTCTCCCGCTCTCAAGGGAGGAATTGTCACGCCTCGCGGTCATCGGACCGCTGGCCGATATCGCGAGCCTGGGTGATCGCGGATCCAGCTTCGTGCGACCGCCTTCAACCGTGAGCGTTCTCGAGGGCTTGCGTGCGTATCTGGGAGACGATGTGACAATCGCGCACGACGACGGGCGTGGCGCGTCAGCGGCGGCTGCAGCCCAAGCGAGCGATGCGGCGATCGTCGTGGTGGGCTACACCTACGAAGACGAGGGAGAGTTCATCCCGGGCGACATGACGCTTGAAGGCGAGGGCAACGGCGTTGCGCTCGGTGGCGACCGTACCAACCTCGCGTTGTCCGATGCCGACGAAGCGCTCATTTTGTCCGTCGCAGCCGCCAACGCGCGCACGGTCGTGCTTGTCATCGGCGGCAGCGCGATCATGATGAACCGTTGGCGCGAGAAAGTCGGGGCGATCGTGATGCTGTGGTACCCCGGCATGGAGGGCGGTCATGCGGCTGCGCGGTTGTTGTTCGGTGATGTGAACCCGAGTGGAAAACTGCCGTTTACCGTTCCCGATGATCCCGCGGATCTTCCGTTCTTCGATCGAGAGGCCGACAGCATCGAGTACGGTCGCTACCATGGCTACACGCTGTTCGATCGCAACGCCTGCGAAGTAGCCTTTCCGTTCGGGTTTGGTCTGAGCTACTCGCGTTACGCGTACGGGCCGGTATCCGGAGCTCGCGACGGCGATCACGCGCACGCGTCATGCACCGTCACGAACACGGGTGCATCTCGCGGTGAGGAGGTCGTCCAGTGCTATCTCGGTGTGGTGAGTTCCGCGCTCGACCGGCCGGCGAAACTCCTGCGCGGATTCATAAAGATCGCGCTCGATCCAGGGCAGAGCCGAGAGGTGACCTTCGAACTGACGCGAGACGACTTCGCGCACTTCGATGACGCGGACGGTGCGTGGCGCGTAGAGCCGGCGGTGTACACCGTGTGGATCGCACCCAATTCGCGCGAAGCGTGCGGCAGCGGTTTGGAGCTCGATCTGCGTGGCTAAGAGCCTGACCCAAGACTCGTGGAAAGTCCCCCCCAAGCGACCGACCGTGCCCCGCGATCGGGGCGCGGCCGGATGGATAAGAATATACAGTTTGGCGAGCATTTCCGCCGCTCGCTAGGCCATCGAGACTAAAGTCTCGGTTGCGCGCTAAGGACTTGGAAATGTTAATGAAAGTGATGATTTCCTCACGGCAGGGTTAGGCTCGGTTCCGCGACTGCACATTAAATGGCTAGAACTACCCCGGTACCTGCTTGCGGATGGGCGTGGGGGTGAGATACCAGAGGGAATACATGGCAGAGTAAGTCCGGGGGCAGTCTCGGTGCGACCACCACCGGGCAGGAGAAAGGCCCATGAGTGTAAAATTTGCGATGCTCAGTCTGCTCGACGACGAGCCGGCACACGGGTACCGACTCAAACAACGGTTTGAGGAAAAGATTGGTGACTTCTGGCAGCTCAACGGCGGCCAGGTCTATCAGACGCTCCGCGTGCTCGAGCGAGACGGTTGGATTGAAGCCATAGGGCCGGCTCCCGACCCGTTGGCAGAACGCAACACGCGCGAGTCGATCCAGTACGAATTGACAGAGACCGGCCGCGATCACCTGCGCGGCTGGCTGGCAAAGCCCGGTGCCACCCCCGAGCCCTACCGCGATGAGATTCTCGTTCGGCTTCTCGTTCTCGATGACGCGGCCGAGGTAGAAACACGTCGCTTCATCGCGCACCAACAAACGACATACAGCCACTACCTGGCACGGCTGTCCGCCAAAAAACGACGCCTGCCGAGTGACGTCACGAAAGAAACGCTCGCGGCCCGCCTGGGCATCGATGCCGCTATCTCGCACGCGTCCGCGCATCTACAATGGCTCGGCTACTGTCTCGAGATGCTCGACGTAGTAGCCGCCAACCCGGTCGTGACCGACTCGGAGAAGGGCAACGTGGAGTCGAGCGGATAGGACGCCCTCGCCTTGATAGTGAATTCTCATCGCTGGGTTGCGGACGACGAAACGCACATCGCGATCCAGCAAGTCGGCGCACTCGTATCTGCCCGTGTTCCGCAAGGATCGGTTCTGACCGGCGTTCGCGATCAGATCGTCGACACCTCCGCTAAACGTCTACGGCCGCTACTATTGCTTCTTTGCGCTCGCGCGGCCGGTCGACCGCTCGATAGCTCGGCGCTTCGCGCCGCTGCCGCGGTTGAGATTCTTCACGAGGCCACGCTGGTTCACGACGACATGGTTGACGCGTCGCAGATGCGTCGCGCACGTCCGTCCGTGCAGGCGCGACACGGACTCAGAGGCGCGGCCTTCGGCGGCAGTGCCCTGATGTACTCTGCGATGTCGCTCACGTCGGATCTTCCCGAATATGTCCGATCGGAAACCGCACTCACGGCCGCCCACATGGCACGTTCGCAAGTCGAAGAAGTTACACGGGCGCACGACCACACGGTCACGCCGCTCAGGCGGATGCGTATCATGTACGGCAAGACTGCCTCGCTGTTTCGATTGGCGGCCGTGTGCGGCACGCGGCTGGGCGGGTGTGAGCCCGATCTGGCACGGGCAATAGTAAGGACGGCGACGTTGTACGGCATGGCTTATCAGCTCGCCGACGATATTCGTGACGTCTACGCCGCAATGCATGAAGGGGCAGACCTCACGCGTTGCGATCTGATCGACGGCGTTGCGACGCTGCCCATTCTCTTGTCTCTATCCGACCGCGTCGGAGTAGTCGCCCGCGTTAGCGCCATGCGTGAACAGATCGCCGCCGGCGAGAGAGTTTCGCACGAAGAGGTCCGCGAGGTTGCCCGCCTCATTGCCGACGGCGACGGTATGGCGCACAGCGCGCGCATTCTCGGCGACTGGCACGGGCAAACGCGACAACATCTCGCCGATGTGGGTGGGGCGATACCGGCCGCTGTGTTCGGATCGTTGGTTGGTCTTCTCGATACGGTGGGCGCATCCACCCTACGACCGTTGGCTGTCGACCGAACAGAGGCGGTCTCATGCCCGACGTAATCATCGTCGGCGCGGGGCCGGCGGGAACCAGTGCTGCCTACACGCTTGCGTGCGGCGGGGCCGATGTTCTTCTGCTCGACCGAATGGAGTTCCCTCGCGACAAAACCTGCGGCGACGGACTGACACCCGCGTCCGTGGAACGCCTCGTCGAAATGGGCGTCGATCTGAGCGATGCTCGTACGGTGCGCGGCTATAGTTTTATTCACACGCGCAGCGATCGCCGCACAGACGAAATGTTCCGCGGCGGTATCGGCACAAAGGGCGCCGCGATCAGGCGCCATCTGCTCGACGAACGCACACTCCAGGCTGCACTCGCGGCCGGCGCGAAGCTGGGCAAAGGGACCGTCTCGGGTTTGGTTCGCGACGAATCGCGTCGGGTATGCGGCGTTGATTTTATTGAGAACGGGCGCCGTAGGCGCCTGTATGCTGCGGTAACGCTCATCGCGGCAGGCGCCGCCGGGCGGGTGCTCTTCGCGCGCGACGACGACCAGAGAATATGGTCGGTTGCAGGGCGCACCTACGTGACGCTCGAACCCGCGCAGAGTGCGTCACTAGACCATCTCGAGCTGTATTTCCCGCTGGCACTCGGCGGACGGACCGTACCGGGTTACGCGTGGATCTTTCCCGTGTCTGAAACGCACGCGAACATAGGTGCGGGCATTGCACGCACTGACAGATTCCGAGGTGTATCGATACGTGAATTGTTGATTGCGTTCGCGACCGAGCACGCGCACCTCAGTCGTCGCCAGATCGCCGAGGTGGTCGACGGGGAGATTTCGACCGCGCCGCTTGCGATTGGCGAATCGACTAGTGCCGCACCCGGCGTCCTGTTGTGCGGCGATGCTGCCGGCCTCGGCAATCCGTTCACTGGCGAGGGAATCGCCGGTGCGCTGTTGTCGGGCGATGCTGCGGCCCGTGCGATACTCGACGCCTCACGCGACGGGGAGGGCTGGGAACGTATCGCGGCAGACTACGATGCCACGCTTGGGCGTCTTCTAAAGCGCAACGTGCGCCTCGTGGGAACGATTCGTGCGACACTCGATAAGCCGGAATTCTTTCACGGTCGCGCGGCGGATCTTTGCTTCGCTCGTGGTCGTCGATGTCAGGCATGGATTCGCCGTATAATCCACGACGAGACTCGTTCGGAGGAATTGCCGAGGGCGACGCTTGCAACCGAGGTCGTGGTTGAACAACTCCGGTCTGATCTAGTGCGGGCCGCAACTGCCTGTGAGCCGTTGTTCGGGCCGTTGCTCGAAGAGTGTCTAGCCGATAACGACATTACGCTCGGTGCGATCGTCTCGGCCGCCGTGACCGTGTTCGCCGCAGCGGGCGAAGAGCGCCTCGAAGAGCTAACGCGCGTTGCCTCGGTTTTGGAGGTGGCGCGCCTGGTCGATGCACTCCATCGCGGACTTCCCGAGGCCACGGCAATCGAGAGGCGCGAGGAGTGGGGCTGCAACACCACCGAGCTCGTTCTGGCCGACGTGCTCAACGCGAACGCGCTTCGTATGCTCGCGGCGTTGGCGCCAGCGTGGTCGCAGGCACTCTGTGGGCGCTTGGCAGAGCATTTCGCGGTGAGAAGCTGTGACAACGGGCAGCTCGATGTGCGCCCATCGCTATTGGATGACGCGGCGGTAGCTGAGATACTTACGGCAGTGGGCTTGGGGGCGGTGCCGGGCGAGGTTGTTCCGCCGCATACCGTTCGGCGCGTGCATGCAGCACTCGGTGCGCGCTCCATCCGCTTACGCGCTGCTTCTTGAGCGCGACACCGCATGCTTTGGCTGCTCGCACAGATGTCACTCCCATACTGGCTCCGCCACAAGGGCAGGGCGCTGCTGTTGGTCGTGGCCATTTCGGCGGGTGTGGCAGCGATCGTGGCTACTGCGGCGGTCGCCAATAGCGTCCTGGCTTCGTTTCATCGCGTGATCACACAATCGGCCGGTGGCGCCGACATCCAGGTCGCCAATGCCGCGGTCGGGGTTCCGCTACACTTGGCCGAAGTGCTGTCATCGTTCGAAGGGGTGGAGCGCGCCACCCCCATCGTGCAAGGCACGATCGTGCTTGCCGACGAGGAACTCTCCACGCTCAGCTTGATTGGGATCGATCTTGTCGGCGATGCGCGCGTCCATGATCTGCTTCCGGCCGGCGCGGTACACGTTGCGGACGAAGCCGAGTTTATCGCCATACCCGATTCGATTGCCGTTTCGCGGGCGTTTGCCGACAAGCGCGGGTTGGCAATCGGATCGTCGGTGGCGGTTATCACACCCACCGGAAAGCGCCGTCTTGTCGTGCGTGGTCTGATCGATGACGTAGGCGTCTTCGAGCTGCTCGGCGGGCGTGCGGCGGTGATGGATCTGCCCGCCGCTCAGTTGGTCACCGCCCGCGGCGACCGTGTCGACCGAATCGACATCGCCGTGGCAGAGGGGGCCGATGCCGAGACGGTTGCAGCGGCAGTGCGCGAACACGTGGAACCGTTGGCACGCGTGTACTCGGGCGGAATGCTCGGCGAGCGGGCCTCGCAGGTTCTTCGTTCGCTGCGTGTAATGCTCGCGTTATCAGGAGCGTTGGCCGTCGTCGTCGCTTTTTTTACGATCTATCACTCGGTCGAGACGTCGCTTAGCCAGCGACGCGCAGATATCGCCTTGTTGGCGGCGCTCGGTGTGTCCGGGCAGCGAATCGTCGGCTGGATCGCACTGGAGGCGCTGCTTATCGCGGCGCTTGCGGCGGGGGTAGGTGCGCTCGCGGGCGTGGGGCTTGCCGCGTTGGCCATCAGTACGTTCTCGGTCGTTACGACCGCGTGGATCACGGCTACTACGGCATCGCTCGATGTCGGCTATGCGACGATCGGTGGCGCGATGGGGGCCGGCACGGCCGCCGCGGTCATGGCGGCCGGCTTCGCCTGTTGGATGCATCTACGCGGTCCGATCGCCGGCGCGATCCGTGCCACTGCTACGACCGGACGTAAGCGGCCGGCATTCGTTGCCGCGATCGGTATCGGAGGCGTCGTGCTCGTCGTTGTTGCCGTAATGCTGGCGGCTGCCCCCGCCGCGCTTCCGTTCGCTCCGCTGGTCGGCTTCATCCTGGCCGTCAACTGCCTTTTGCTCATAAGCGCGGGGATCATGTCGCCGCTGGTAGTGTACTTCGTCTCCCTCGTGCTCGCCCGCGTGGCAGAGAGAGTCTCGGGTGTAGGCACATTTTTATCCGCGCATCTGGTTGCGCGGCAGCCGGTCGCGTCCGTGGCGGTCGTAAGCGGTATCGTCATGGCGATGGGATGGACGATCGCAAATTCGTCGCTCGTTTCGAGTTTTCAGGGGTCGTGGTTCAAGTGGGCCGACGACTATTATTCGAGCGATCTGGTCATGAGTGGTGGCGGCCGCACGATGGACATCCTCACAGCACGCACGTTCAGCGACGACGTGGTGCGCGATGTTGCCGCGCTCGATGGTGTGACCCAAGTGCAAGGGCAACGTCGCGTTGAGATCGACTTTCGCGGCGAACCGGCCGTACTGCTGGCCTTCGACGCCGGGACCTGGGGTTTTCCGACCACCGATCGACACTGGGATGACATCTCAGGGGCATTTTGGTCGGGCGACGGAGTTCTCGTAAGCGAGGGTCTGGCGCGCTCGGGAGCGGCGACGGTGGGTGGGACGTTGGAACTCATGACCCCGACCGGAGAGTTTAGTGCCCCTGTACTCGCGGCGTTTCGCGACGTGTACGGCGGTGGCTTGCCCGCGATCGCCGTCGCTCGTCCGACCTACGTTTCGCGCTGGAATGATCGCATGGTCGATCGCGTCGCGGTTTGGACCGACGAGGCGGCGCGTGCAGACCTGCTCGCGCAACTCAACGATCGTTTCGCGGAGCCGTACGGGGTGATCACGGGCACGTTTGCCGATGCCCGTGCAGGTGTGAGACTTCTGATCGACGGCGCGTTTTCTCTGACCTACGCGATGGTGTTTGTGAGCCTCGCCGTGTCGGCTGTTGGAGTGGTGAGTTTCTTGCTTAGTGCCGTCGTTGCACGCGACGCGGAGTATCGAACCTTGCACGCGCTTGGACTAGACAGTCGACAGATCGCGCGAAGCGTCGCGCTGGAGGGCGGTCTGCTCGGGTTCTGCGGGAGTCTGGTCGGTACCATTGCGGGCATCGGTGTGTCGGCCGTAATCGTGTTGCAATCGATACCGATGGTGAACGGATGGCATTTCGATCTACAGCTTTCGTGGTCTTCTATCGCACTGACGGTTGTCGCGGTGACGCTCGCGTCGCTGGCGTGCAGCGTTATTCCGGGTGCGATTGCCGCGCGCGGCGGAACGACCTGGGATGGCAGGCAGAATCTCTGAAGGATAAGATGCGCACAGACGCGCGATGCATCGATGAGCGACAAACAAGTAGATAACAACGACGATCAGTCGGGCACGGTGCTCCTCGAGTCCCTCAAGAAAGGCTACGTTGAGGCGGACGCAACCATGTGGGCCGTCAACGGCATCGATCTGAAGGTGGCGCAGAGCGAGTTCGTTTCGCTTACCGGACCAAGCGGTTCCGGCAAGTCTACGCTGCTCAATCTCATCGCCGGACTCGACGATCCCACCGAAGGGCGCGTTCTGGTCGATGGCGCCGATATTGCGAACCTCGGTGGGCGCGCGCGAGCGAAGCTGCGGCGAGAGCGGGTCACGTTCGTCTTTCAGTTTTTCAATCTCTTGTCTTCGCTCACGGCGGCACAAAACGTTGCGGTGCCACTGCGCGCGGGCGGGCATGCGATCAGCGAGATCAACGATCGCGTTGCTGAGGCATTGCGATCAGTGGGACTGCCGGATCGAGGCGGACGCTATCCAGACCAACTTTCCGGCGGCGAACTCCAGCGTGTCGCCATTGCGCGCGCGCTGGCGACCGGCGCTCCGATCGTGTTGGCCGATGAGCCCACGGGCAATCTCGATCAGTACAACGGCGAGCAGGTGCTCGAGCTGCTCAAACAGGCCAGCGAAGAGAACGGCCGCACGGTTATCTTGGTGACCCACGACCCGCGTGCCGCGGGTTATGGGGACCGAACGATCGGTTTGCGCGATGGCCGTATCGAATTCGAAACCGATGAGCCGGATTTGAGCAACGTCGTTGCTTTGCGGCCCGCCGACGGCCGCCGTAGTGGTGAATAATTGAACCAAGCACGTCTCGGCCGTCTGATGCGGCTTCTCGAAATTCCTACCGCGCCTTTTCGTGAACACGCCGTCATCGACCACGTCAGCCGTGTGTGCCGACGTGCCGGCATCGCCTATTTCAGCGACCCCACCGGCAACATCATTGTTGGTGCGCGCGATCGTGCGCACTATCGCAGGTTGCTCGCGACGCGTTCGAAGGAACCGGTGCGCGTTTTCATCTCGCACATGGACCATCCTGGGTTCCACGGCGTGCGCTGGCTTGGACGCAATCGACTGGCTGCCCAGTGGCACGGCGGCTCGCCGGTACGCCATCTGCGCGGCGCAGATCTGTGGATCGCCGACGCGACGGGCTACGTGGGCAAGGGACACATTTCGACGGCAAAGATCCACAAGGCAGGCTACGCGATCACCGACATGACGATACGCGTCGATGATACTGCTGTGCGAGAACGCGACGCCGACTCGCTGTTCGGCGGGTTTGGCTTTCGTCGGCCGGTTTGGTGCAGCGGGCGACGCGTTTATACGAAAGCCGCCGATGATTTGGTGGGTGTCTTCGCCATTCTCGAGACGGCGCGAGAGCTCAAGCGCGCTCGGTCGCGTGCGCCGTTTCTCGGCCTACTCACCCGCGGTGAAGAAGTCGGCTTCGTCGGCGCTGTCGATCACTTTCGGCTTGGCTGGCTCACACGCGGTGCCAAGCGCCCGGTCGTCTGTGTCTCACTGGAGACGTCGCGAACGTTGCCGGGCGCACTAATCGGTAAGGGGCCGGTGGTGAGACTGGGGGATCGACGCACTGTATTCGATCCCGCGGGGCTTGGGGTACTGAGCGACCTCGCCGAGCGCCGGCTGCCCGGGCGTCATCAGCGGCGCATCATGGATGGTGGGAGTTGCGAGGCGACGGCGGCAACCGCCTGGGGTCTACCCTCGATCGGTATGTCCGTTCCGCTCGGGAACTATCACAATCAGGGGTTCGAGGGGGGGCCGGACTGTCGGCGACCCGAAGGCCCGGCGCCCGAACTAGTGCACTTGGACGACGTCGACGGCTTGCTCGAACTTTGCGGTGGGCTCATGCAGCCGCACCTCGCGTGGAACGATGCGTGGGCGGTGACGCGCAAACGCCTCACCAAGAATGCCGACGACATGCGTCGGCTATTGGATCTTTGAGAAGACGCGTCTGAGGTCTGCGGTGTAGGCCTCGTGTTGCGCGCGTAACACGGCGAGCAACGCGGTCGCCGCTTCTTTGCTGAGCCAGCGACCGTCGCTCGACTGGCGAAACGTCAGATAGGCCCCCAGCTCCGAGTTCGACACGTGCTCGTGCTCTACCTGAAGCGCGCCGGCGGTGGCTTGCGTGTAGCGCTTCATCGATTCGGCCGCCTTCGCGAAGAGCTCGGGCATGAGGCGTTCCCATGTATTTTTGGGCGCTCCTCCCACCGGATCATCATTGAGCGCGAGGGTGATACTCACCAACAACGCCGATACGGATGTCGATGAGATGTAGACCTGGTCGAGCAGAGATTCGCGTGAGATCTGCGCGAGTAGCTTTACGCGGGCCTGTTCGATCGGAGCGGTGGTGTTTTGCTTTGCGTACGCTTCGAGCACGCCGAACAGATCGGAATCCTGTCTTGCCCGAGGCCGCCCGGTCACCGATTTTCCGACCGGTCCACCGGCCCATTCGATGATCGCTCGAGATTCGGCGGCGGCTCCATGCACGGCGAATCGCTCGAGCAACAAGCGGTTGAGTACGTCGGCGCCGAAATGTTTATCGATCTGCCTCGATACGATCTCGGCCCGCGCCGAGCTGACGCCGGTTGACGGTTTTTCCCACAGTCTGAGAAAATCGCCGCGAAACGTCTCTGCAAAAATCTGAAGTTCGGAAGCTCGATACAGCGTACGGGCTTCGTTGCTCGCGCCGGCGGTGGTCAGATCGGCTGCGCCCGAAGCGCCGAGCGCGACCCACGCTAGCATCGTGAGTAATGCTGCGACGAGGACCTGCCGGGGAGCTTTCACGCAGACGCTTGGCACCGGGTGATGTTGGTGTCGGCGGTGCGTCGAATCAACCTCCACCCGAGCGGTGCTGCGAACGCGCCGGGAGATGGTCTGATGGCGGCGCTGTGCTAGGTTACGACGTTCGAGGTTGCCCCGATGCTGGATCCGCTGAAACCGTCAGACTTGCCAATCACCGAAGACGATGACTTCATCGCCGAAGCGGTCGAGAGCGCGAGCATCCCGGCGCTGCTGATGTCGATGAGCCACATTCTCGGTGATCGCAGCGTTCTTGACGGAGATTGGCGTCCTGGTCAGGCGATCATGGGCGAAACACAGGGCTTCATGTCGCCGGAAGGCAAGGCCGCCGTGCGCGCCCGTGCAGTCGAGGTATTGGCCGCCTATCGCGACCGTGGGTGTACGCTTCCGCCCCCGCCTGACGGCAAAACCATCCACGAGATGATGTGTTTTGTGGTCGGCGAACAGGTCTCCGCTGACTACGTGCCCATGATGCGCGAGGAACTCGCGCTAGACGGAATCGATGCGCGAGATGTCGTTTGGGACGACGTATCGCCCAGCCAACGAGAGGACTTCCACGTGCTCGTGATCGGTGCCGGCATGTCGGGGTTGCTTGCGGCGATCAAGCTCGAAGCCGCCGGTATCGGGTATACGGTTGTCGAGAAGAACGGCGGGGTAGGCGGGACTTGGTATGAGAACACCTATCCCGGTTGCCGCGTCGACATTGCGAACCATTTCTACTGCTATTCTTTCGAACCGAATCACGACTGGTCTCAGTTCTATGCGCAGCAAGAGGAGCTGCATGCCTATTTCGAAGCGTGCGCCGACAAGTATGCTGTGCGTGATCACATTCGTTTCGGCCACGAAGTCGTCCAGGCGAACTACGATGAGAGCGACGGCGTGTGGGACGTTGTGCTCCGCGGCCGCGAGGGCGAGCAGACCCGTATTCGCGCGAATGCGATCGTAAGCGGTGTCGGCCAACTCAACCGTCCGAAGATTCCCGACGTCGCGGGTCTGGCCGATTTCCAGGGGCAGTATTGGCATTCCGCCGAGTGGCCGTCCGATGTTGATCTCGCCGGCAAGCGCGTTGCTGTGGTCGGCTCCGGCGCCAGCGCGTTTCAGCTTGTGCCGGAAGTCGCAAAATCGGCGTCGCACCTCTCGGTGTTTCAGAGATCCGCCCCCTGGATGTTTCCCAACCTTAACTACCATCGCGACGTAAGCGAAGGGATGAAGTGGTTGCTCAAGCATCTGCCTTACTACGCGCGCTGGTATCGATTCCTTTTGTTCTGGCCGGCCTCCGACGGTCTGCTACCGAGTCTCGTTGTCGATCCGGAATGGCCGAACCAGAAGCGTTCAATCAACGAGACCAACGAGTTGACCCGCGGCGTTTTCATGGACTGGATCGAGAGCCAAGTGGGCGACGATGCCGAGTTGCTTGCCAAGGTAACGCCGAACTACCCGCCGTTCGGCAAACGCATGCTGCAAGACAACGGTAGCTGGCTCGGGACGATGAAGCGCGACAATGTCGATCTTATCACCGAGGGCATCGACCGTGTCTCCGCGCGCTCGATCACTACCGCCGATGGAGTCGAGCGTGATGTTGACGTGATCATCTTCGCCACGGGCTTCAATGCCAGCCACTTCCTATGGCCGATGGGGATCAACGGCCGCAAGGGAGTGAATCTGGGCGCGCTCTGGGGGGACGATCCGCGTGCCTATCTGGGAATTACCGTTCCCGGTTTTCCCAATCTGTTTTGCCTCTACGGCCCGGCGACGAATCTCGCGCACGCGGGCAGCATCATCTTTCATTCAGAGTGCCAAGTGCGCTACACGTTGGAGTGTATCAAGGCACTCATGCTGCGCGGCAAGAAGGCGATGGACTGCAAGCCTTCCGTCAACGATGCATTCAACGAAAAGCTCGACGAGAGATTGGCTACCATGGTGTGGTCCTCACCGGCCATGGACAGCTGGTACAAGAACAGCAAGGGGCGTGTGACGGCGACCTCGCCGTGGCGGTTGCTCGACTATTGGGACTGGACGCGGGCACCGGACCCCGACGATTACGAATTTATTTAGCCGCTCTAGTCAGCGCGGTTGCGGAATGACTTCGATCGCGAGTGCACGGTTGCGCTGGTCAGCCGGAAC
>Ga0315336_1001388_pt1 | contig 47898 bp, 51 predicted proteins | sample ASW5metaG_FD_204512 | JGI IMG/M metagenome (GOLD analysis project Ga0315336, IMG submission 204512) | Ammonia-oxidizing marine archaeal communities from Monterey Bay, California, United States - ASW #5 | ecosystem: Environmental > Aquatic > Marine > Intertidal zone | place: USA: California...
ATCCGTAACACTACAAAATCATTTTTTCACTTAACGAATTAATTTTCCCATAACTCCGTATATGTAATACAATCTAGTGCATGAGCAATGATCTATGGATCTGGAGGCTAGGAGTTGACTCTTCTCGGGCACACCATGAATTGCTTGAAAAATTAACATTGTACTGTAAGAAAAAATAAATACCTTTAAAGAGTTTCAAAAAGATAATAATTGAACAAAGAATGACTAATGTTGTTGCAGCTATAATTAAAAAGGATAATCATTTTTTAATTGTTCAAAGAAATAGAAAAAAGCACTTAGGCTTAAAGTGGGAATTTCCTGGGGGAAAAGTACAAGAAAATGAAACTTTTGAAGAAGCTTTATTAAGAGAAATAAAAGAAGAATTAAATATTACAATTAATATTCATGAAAAAATTGCAGAAGAAAAATATAGGGATGATAAAATTAATATCATTCTTTATTATTATTTATGTTCTTTCAAAATTGATACCATGGAATTAAATGAGCATGAAGATTTTGCTTGGATAGAAAAAAAAGATTTCGATAAATATGATTTTGCTGAAGGAGACGGGAACATACTATCTTTACTTTAATTATTATAATTAAAACTAATAATCTTCTACGTATTTAGTTCTACTACTTATTAAATCCATTTATATTTGTCAGCATATTGTAATAATAATTTCTTATATGGTTCATATTTTTTTAAAGAATCTTGATTAATTGGTTTTCTAATTTGTAAATTACTTGTTGTTTTAGAAATTAAATCACTTCTTTTATAAAATTCTAAACACTCTTTGTTCCAAGGTATTTTACAATATTCTAATAATTTTTTTGATTCTATTTCTAAATTACTTACAAATTTTTCATACTGTAAATCATATATAAAATCAGGGAATAGATTATTCCAATATTCTATATACTGAAAATACATATCAAAATATTTAAAAATATATTCTGTAGTATGTGCCCATGCAATTTTATTCAAATTATTTTTAATAATTGAAATAATAGAAGACAAAGGATCTCTTTTACAATTTATAACTTTGGCATGAGGAAAGATTATTTTAATTAAACCTATATAAAAAAAATTTTCTAAAGATTTATCAGTAAATATGAAATTTGCATTTTTCTTAATTAATCCTCTTTGATTATATTGATTAATAAGAATATTTTTTATGTTCTCTATATAAAAATTTAAACTTTTTTTATTTGACATTATTTCTTTTTGAAAAATATTTTGAATGATACCAATTTCTTCACCTATAGGAATTTTTCTAGAACTTGAGGCAATTATTTTTTCTATCAATGTAGAACCAGATCTTGGAACACCAACTATAAAAATAGGCTTTATATTGTTAATAATTTTTATTTTTTCATCTAACTCTTTAAAATTAAGCTCTTCAATTTTTTTTGGTAATTTATTTAGGTATTTTATTGAATTTTCAAAACTTTTATATTGTGATTCAAAAAAAAATTTATGGCCTTCAATTAAATAATTAAATTCTTTTTTATAATTACCATTATAAAATTCATATTTAGACAATAATAAGTTGCCGTAAGCAAGATTATTTTTTGATAAACTTTTGCTTTTAATAAGTTTATGAATACTTTTTTTTAAATGTAAATCTAATATGTCTTCCTTTAAATTTGTGAGATGATATAAATAATTTAAATTTTTTGGATCATATTTAACAGCTTTTCTAAAATGATTTATTGCTTTTTGTTTTTCTCCCAATTCCCTAAACATTACTCCAAGAGTATTATAAGCTACAGCTAACTTCGGATTAATTAAAATTGCTTTTTTACAATGATTGATTGCTTTTTTTTGATCTCTGAGTTCTCGAAAGGTAATTCCAAGATTATTATGAACCTCCGCACGATAAGGGTCAATTTTTAAAACTTTGAGATAGCAATTTACAGCTAACTTATGTTGTCCTGATTTTTGAAAAATATTTCCAAGATTAAGTTGTGCATCTATAAATTTAGGATTGAGATTTATTGCATTATTATAAGAATCAATTGCTTCTTGTGACTTTCCTAACAAATTCAAAACATTTCCCATATTATAATGAGCAAATATATATTTTGGATTAATTTTGATTGCTTTTTCTAAGGCCTTCCTTGCATCTTGAAGTTTCCCTTTTTTTATTAATAGAATTCCAATAAGATTTAACGAGGGAAAGTGATTTATATTCTTATTTAGTACTTTTCTGCAAAGCAATTCAGATTCAATAAATTTATTCTCATGATATTTTTTTAAAGCTGAATTAAATAATATTTTCATCAATATTATCTTATCACTAAATATTTAAAATGTTGTTAGAAAATAGTTTTCTTTATTGTTTTTTTAAAGTATTGAATCAATAAAGGAATATGATTAATTTGTGTAACACTTATTTTCTTTACTTTAATTTTCGTGTCTTTTATATGCCTTTATTCAAAATTATTTTTTTATTTAACGAATGATTTTTCTCGTAATTCCGTATATGTATTGTAATCTAGTGCTCGGACAATGGTTTACGGATCCGGTGTCCAGTAGTTCGACTCTTCTCGGGTGCAACAACAAATTTATGATATGAAAATAGAAAATAAAAAAATTGATGATATAATTAATAATCCTAGTTTAAATTTTAAATTTATTTCATCAACAAGCAATAATTTAAATTTAACTTGTAATATTTTAACAAAAAACTTTTTTTTAGACTCATATAATTATTTTCCTCTAACAGAAGAGTATTTTACTTTTTTAGATATTTTTAGTTGGGGAGATTCTTTAAAATATAATAATTTTTATAATGAAAATTTTAAAAAAAATTTTAATAAGAATAAAAAAAATTTCAAATCTTTTTCTAATGTTTTTGTTCTAGGTTCAAGTTCAATTGATAATTATTATAGAAATATTATGACTTTTTTGCCTAGATTATTTTTTAATAAAGAAAGAAAATTAAAAATAGCAATTCATAGAAATAGTTCAAATAAATTTAGAAATTTTATCAAAATACAATGTAAAAAAATGAATATTGACATACAATTTGTTTTTTTGGATGATGGTTTTTATAAATTTTCTAATTCTCAAATTCCCCAATTTTTAAAAAAAGAAGATTCAATTAAAATTTTGAATACTCTGAAAATTAATGATAATAAAAAAGAGAAAATTTACATTAGTCGCCAGAATTCATCTTTTAGAAATTTAATTAATGAATCAGATGTTATAAATAAATTATCAAAATTAGGCTTTAAAGTAGTTGATTTAAATGATTTTGATATTCTAGAACAAATAAAGTTATTTTCTAATTCAGAAGTTATAGTTAGTGCAACTGGATCTGCGCTAACTAATATAGTATTTTGTAATCATGGTACAAAAATTTTTGAAATTTCGCCAAAATATAATTTTGAATATGAAAATAATCTGAAGTCAAGGTACTATTTTATTTCTAAAACTTTAAAACTTGATTATAAAAGAATTGAAGCAGATTCCGTTAATGTAAAAAAGCTTAACAAAGGAATACAAAACATCATTTCACCTAAAGTAATTAAAGAGAGTAATTATTATAAGAACTTACTTGTACAATTAGATAAAATTGATAAAAATATTAAAATTTAGCATTCCAAACTATAACTGCTGACAGATACGGCACTGAATTCATTTAATAAATTATTACAGAATTTGCTTTTAATAATATTTTGATATTTATTAACTTTTTTTTCTTCAAAAATATTTGATAAAATATTTATACTTAATAAATTATATTTATTATTTTTTTTATTAATTATTATTTGCTTTGAATCTAAGTTTAAATTTTTTGAAATTTCATCAATAATTTCATCTATATTTTTTTGATCATTGATAAGAAAATTTTCTTTTGCCTTTTTTGTATTAAATATCATGGCCCCAATATCATTCTTAATTATTATTTTTTCCATTTTTCTTTTTTTTGAAACTAGGTTCACAAAATCATCATAAATATCCTCAACCATTTCTTGTAATGCATATAATTCTCTTTCATTTGGTTTTCTAAAAGGATTAAAAATATCTTTTGATATTCCGGCAGTATTGGAAAAGAGTTCAATACCATTAGGTGATACAACAGAACCACCAAGGATACCTGTTGATAGTGAGGTAGGTGAATTATAATATAGCCAATCTGGACCTTTAACACCTATACTTCCAATCAATGCTCCATAACTTGCAAAAATTTTGTCTCCTGATAGAGATACCCAATATCCTCCTGATGCTAAGATATCTGTTGTGTGAAAAAATACTGGAATTTTGTTTTCTTCTTTAAATTTTTCGAACAGCATAAAAATTTTTTGAGTTGCAGAAACAGATCCACCCGGTGAATTAATTGATACTATTAAACTTACAACTTTTTCTTTTTTTAATTCAATTAAGTATTTTTCTATTAAAGATGGAAGTATTACCTCTAAAGATTTAAAGATTTCAAAATTATATAAACTGATAGGTTCAGAAATGATTGGACCACTTAAATTTAATATGGCAATTTTTTGATCAGAATTTTCTTCACCTTTTAAATATGAAAAAACAGCATCATTTTTTTTATCAATTAATTTTAGTGAGAAGGTGACGATTACAATAAAAAGTAGCAAAGCAAACAAAAAACCTAAGATTTTAGAAAAAGCCTCAAAAAATACTTTCATAGTATCAACCCATATATTCAATATAAAAAAATATTATATATTTTTTAATTAACTCTTGAATACCCTGAAATAATACTTACATGATTAGCACTCTATGGTATAGAGTGCTTATAAAAAAACATTAATTTTCAATAACTTAATTTGAGGAAACATATGAATTTTAAACCATTACATGACAGAGTCCTTGTAAAAAGAGTGGCATCTGATGAAAAAACTGCTGGAGGTATAATCATACCTGATACAGCTCAAGAAAAGCCTATGGAAGGTGAGGTTCTAGAGGTTGGTTCTGGATCAAGAAATGAAAACGGTAAATTAGAACCACTAGATGTAAAAAAAGGAGATAAAATTCTTTTTGGAAAATGGTCTGGAACTGAAGTTAAAATGAATGGTGAAGAATACCTGATAATGAAAGAATCTGACATTATGGGTATCATCACTTCAGGTAAAAAAAAGAAATAATAAATAGCTAAGAGAGGAATTAAAAATGTCTGCAAAAAATATATTTTTTGGAACTGATGCCAGAGCTAAAATGCTTGCTGGTGTTAACAAATTAGCAGATGCTGTTAAAGTGACTCTTGGACCAAAAGGACGTAACGTTGTTATTGATAAGTCTTTTGGTGCACCAAGAATTACTAAAGATGGTGTTACAGTTGCTAAAGAAATTGAACTTAAAGATAAGTTTGAAAATATGGGAGCTCAAATGGTTCGTGATGTTGCTAATAAAACAAATGATTTAGCTGGAGATGGAACAACTACAGCGACATTGTTAACTCAAGCAATTGCAACAGAGGGTATGAAATCAGTAGCTGCCGGTATGAATCCAATGGATTTAAAAAGAGGCGTTGATTTAGCAACTAGTGCTATTGTTGCTGAAATACAAAAAAGATCAAAAGCTATTAAAACCGACAAAGAAGTATCACAAGTTGGAGCGATTGCATCTAATGGTGACGTTGAAGTAGGAAGAATGATTTCCAGTGCAATGCAAAAAGTAGGTAAAGAAGGTGTAATTACTGTAGAAGAAGCAAAAAGCTTAGAAACAGAATTGGATGTAGTTGAGGGAATGATGTTTGATCGAGGTTATCTATCTCCTTATTTCGTTACTAATTCTGAAAAAATGATCACTGAATTGAGTGATTGTTTGATTCTTTTACATGAGAAAAAATTATCAAGTTTACAACCAATGCTTCCACTATTGGAATCGATTGTACAATCAACTAAACCATTATTGATTGTTGCAGAAGATATTGAAGGTGAAGCTTTAGCTACTCTTGTGGTTAATAAACTTCGTGGTGGCCTTAAAATTGCTGCTGTAAAAGCTCCAGGATTTGGTGACAGAAGAAAAGCTATGCTTGAAGATATAGCTATTTTAACAGGTGGCCAAGTAATAAGTGAAGACCTAGGTATTAAACTTGAAAGCGTGACTATTGATATGCTTGGTTCAGCTAAGAGACTTGTTGTTGATAAAGAAAATACAACAATAGTTCAAGGTGCTGGAAAGAAAAAAGATATTGAAGGTCGATGCAATCAAATTAGAGCGCAAATTGAAGAAACAACTTCTGATTATGATAGAGAAAAACTTCAAGAAAGACTTGCTAAACTAGCCGGTGGTGTTGCTGTTATTAAAGTTGGTGGCGCTACGGAAGTTGAAGTGAAAGAGAAAAAAGATCGAGTGGAAGATGCTATGCATGCCACAAGAGCAGCCGTTGAAGAAGGCGTAGTTCCAGGTGGTGGTGTAGCATTAGCATACGCAACAAAATCGCTCTCTTCAGTCAAAACTGCAAATGAGGATCAAAAGATTGGTGTGGATATTGTTAGACGTGCACTTTTTCATCCTTTACGTCAAATTGCAGAAAATGCAGGTGTTGATGGCGCAGTAGTAGCTGGTAAGGTTCGTGAAAGTAAAGACTTGAATTGGGGTTATGATGCTCAAGTTGACAAATATTGCAATCTTGTTTCCGCAGGTATTATAGATCCAACGAAAGTTGTAAGAACAGCTTTACAGGATGCCTCTTCTGTAGCTGGTTTATTAATTACAACGGAAGCAATGGTGGCTGACGCTCCTGAAGATAAAGCAGCTCCAGCAATGCCTGATATGGGCGGCGGCATGGGCGGTATGGGCGGCATGGGCGGCATGGGCGGCATGATGTAGTCAACAATTTAATTTTTTAAGAAATTTAGAGCCACTTTAAGTGGCTCTTTTTTTTATATTAATTTATCAATTTTGATTGTTATTTTTGTACTATCTGGTTTTGTCATTGAAGACCATGTGTCAATAAGATTCCCTGATCTATCAAACAAATACTTATAAAAATTCCATTTAGGGGACTTATTATACTCGTCCTTGATCCATCTAAAAATAGGATGAACATCATTCCCCTTTACGTAGACTGGTCTAGATGTAATAAATCCCACATTGTAGTTAACAAGGCATATTTTTTTTATATCTTCAGGATCATCAAATTCCTGCTTAAAAGAATTGGATGTGATGGCAATTATAGTTAAGTCTGTTTTTCTATATGTTGTAAAAAGATTTTGAAGTCCTTCATATTGAGGAGTAAATCCACATTTTGAAGCTGTATTCACTATTAACAATGGTTTCCCAATAAATGTGTCTAGTTCAACATAATTTCCATCAATATCAATAAAACTGAAGTCATAAATAGATTTTTTATCATTAGCCATTAGATTATGACTGATTGTCAAAAAAATTAGTAAAAAGAGAAATAATTTTGTATTTTTCATGATATGACATTTTTTAATATTAAATAGAGCATAAATGAAAGCATTCAATCAATTTTTAGAACTGTTTAAGGAAATCTGGTCTGAAGGAATATTTGGAATCAATGTATCTGAAATTATTATCGGATTAATTATATTTTTATTTTTTTATGTTTTACGAAGAATATTTGCTCGTTTTTTAATTAATAGGTTAAGTAAAATTGTTTTACAAACAAGTAACCAGCTTGATGACACAATCATTAATGTAATTGAGGGCCCACTAAAATTCCTTCCTGTAGTTGTTGGTTTTTTTATTGCCTCTTCTTATGTAGAATTTTCTTCAGAAGTACAAAGTTTTATAGATTTAATTAATAGAAGTTTGATTACAATATTTATATTTTGGTTACTTCATCAATTAGTAATACCATTTTCTTTCTTAATAAAAAAATTTGAAGATCAAATTTCCAAACCTTTAGTAGATTGGACTTTGCGAGGATTAAAAATTCTTATATTTATATTAGCTATCGTTGCTATATTAGAACTTTGGGGAATAAAAGTTGGTCCTGTAATTGCTGGTTTGGGTTTATTTGGTGTGGCAGTGGCACTTGGAGCGCAAGATTTGTTTAAGAATTTGATATCAGGAATAATGATTTTAATGGAAAAGCGCTTTACTATTGGAGATGTAATTTTAGTCTCTGGAGAAGTAGAAGGTGTAGTGGAGCAAATAGGTTTTCGATCAACATTGGTAAGAAGATTTGACACAACCCCTGTTATGGTGCCAAATTATAAGTTTGCTGAACAATCAGTAACTAATCATACAAGACGCCTTCATCGAAGAATAAGGTGGTTAATTGGATTAGAATATAGAACGACCACCGATCAATTAAAAAATATTAGAAATGAGATTTCTGAACTCATATTAAATAATAATAATTTTGCTAAAAATAAAAATTCTAGTTATTATGTTCGTATTGATAGTTTTTCTGACAGCTCAATTGATATGCTCGTTCAGACTTTTACACAGACTAATGACTGGGGTGAATATCTCAAAATCAAAGAGGAGCTCGCGGTTCAGATAATTAAAATTGTTGAAAATAATAATGCAAGTTTTGCATTTCCAAGTCAATCAATTTATGTTGAATCGTTGCCTTATGATAAGCCAGAAATATTTAATCCACAAAAATAATATATTATATGAATCAGGGTAATTTAGAGAATAATAGATTTATAACGATATCATTATTAATTTTAGCATTAGTGGCGGTAGCTTTTGCTCTTAATTTTACAAAGCCAATAATGATTCCATTTGTTTTGGCACTGCTAATTAGAATATTAATTGATCCTATAATTGATTTTCAAATTGAGAACTTACATGTTCATAGAATCGTAGCAGTTTTTGTTAGTCTTATCTTAATAGTATTTTTATTTATAATTATTGTTCCTTTAATTGTAGGTTCAGTAGCAACTTTCCTACAATCAGCAGATGATTATAATAGTAAAGTTTTAATATTAATTGATATTTTGATCAGCAAGCTTGGGGAGTTTGATATAGTTGTAGATAGAGATATGATCAGAAACACACTTTTGGGTTTACCGTTTTTAGACTGGGCTTCAACAATTTTAAGCAACAGTGCTAATTTTATTTCTAAATTATTTCTTGTTGTAATTATGACTTTATTTTTGTTGCTAGGAAAAAAATCTAAGAATATATCACCAGAATGGAATGAGATTATTGGTCATGTAAAACAATATATTTTTACAAAATTTATTACATCATCTTTAACTGGAATTTTGGCAGGATTAATTTATTGGTTTCTTGGTTTAGAGCTTGCTCTCATTTTTGGATCTTTGACATTTATTTTAAATTTTATCCCTGTGATTGGATCAGTTATAGCTGTTTTAATTCCTTTACCTGTTGCTTTTCTGCAATTTACTGATCCAACTTATGTTATTCTTATTATTTTACTTCCCGTCATTGTTCATATTATTATAGGCAATGTCTTAGAGCCTAAACTTTTTGGAAAAGCTTTTGGATTACATCCTATAACTGTTATACTATCTTTAATATTTTGGGGAATGATTTGGGGTTTTATAGGTGTTTTGTTAGCCGCACCTATTACAGCAATAGTCAAAATTAGTTTTGAAAAATTTGAGACTACTAAGCCTATTGCTAAATTACTTGAAGGTACAATTCATTTAAAAAGTTAATTAATTTGATTTTAAGATATTTTTGCATAGATCATAACTGAATCCAGCCCTTGCCATTTTAGTCAAATTTTCCTGATTGTTTTCAGGCGATTTAATTAATTTTTTTTTGCGAATAAAGATTTTTGCCGAATCTCTCTCCCAATCAGGATTTAGAAATTCAAATTCCTTAATAGAATCAGAAATAATTAATTTTTCAACTCCTTTTTGTATAAGATAATTTTTTATAAAAAATTTTGATTTCCCTTGTTGTATAAATGATCTTATTTTTGATAAAGAATAATTTTTGTCATTAATAAGCTTATTATTTTCTAATTTTAGTATAATTTGAGGTATGGAATTATATAAAAGAAATTTATCTTTCTTTTCAATTTTCATTCTCATGATTTTATTTTTTAATTTTCTGCTCAAATTTTTCTTACTTGAACTAAACTTGCTTAAATAATTAATAGCATATTTCATTAAAGATACTTGAATATTCATGTAGTTACAAAATTATTTAAATATGTATAATTATATATTACACTATAAAGATAAATATTTTTATGATTTCTTCTAATTATCTCTCAGTATGCTCTTTATTTAAAAAAGAAGTTTTAAGATTTATGAAAGTAGGAGTACAAACTGTCATTGGTCCTGCAGTTAGCTCATTGCTTTTTTTAGCAGTATTTAATTTAGCTCTTGGAAGATCCGTTCAAACTATAAACGGCGTTGGATTTGCAAATTTCATTGCTCCAGGTTTAATAATGATGACAATATTACAAAATGCTTTCGCTAATTCTGCTTCCAGTATTGGTCAGGCAAAATCTCAAGGAAATATAGTTGATATTTTGATGGCACCACTATCAGATATTGAATTGACATTAGGCTATGTTGGCGGTTCTATTGCAAGAGGTTTAATATGTGGTTTTGTCACTGCCTTAGGAATTTATATATTTATTCCATTCTCAATCCATTCAATTTCAGCACTTTTGTTTTATGCTTTTTTGGGAAGTGTGATGATGGGCACTCTAGGTACAATGGTAGGAGTGTGGGCAGATAAATGGGATCAGCAACAAGGTATCACTAATTTTGTAGTTTTGCCTCTTACTTTTTTATCTGGCACTTTTTATTCTATTTCCAGGTTACCAGAATATTGGCAAAATATTGCTAGTTTCAATCCATTTTTTTATAATATTGATGGATTTAGATATGCTTTTTTAGGACAGTCAGATAGTTCTTTATTTATAGGCGGCCTAACATTAATTCTTATTAATTTTATTTTATTATTTTTTTGTTATTTAATGTTTAAAACTGGTTATAAATTAAAATCCTAAAATAATTTTTTTAATATGAATAAAAATGTACAAAGTTATATTATGCCAACTTATGGTGAAAGAAATATTGAATTTAAAGAAGGAAAGGGATCTTACTTGTTATCAACTGATAATAAAAAGTATCTAGATTTTGGCAGTGGTATAGCTGTAAATTCATTAGGACATTGTCACCCAGTATTGGTAAAAGCACTAAAAAAACAAGCTTCAAGGTTATGGCATACATCTAATCTTTACTATAGTACTCAGCAAGAAGAATATGCTAAAATCTTGTGTCAAAATAGTTTTGCAGAAAAAGTTTTTTTTACTAATTCTGGTGCTGAAGCAATTGAGACTGGATTAAAGGTTATTAGAAGTTTCCATCATCATCATAAAAATTTTGATAAAAAAAATATTATTACTTTTGATGGAGCCTTTCACGGAAGAACATTTGCAGCAATGTCTGCTCAACAAAATAAAAAATATTCTGAAATGTTTGAGCCGTTGTTATCTGGATTTGTAAAAATACCTTTTAATGATTTTGAAATAATTAAAAAAACTATTGATGAAAACACTAGTGCTGTAATGTTAGAGCCGATTCAAGGAGAAGGAGGCATTATACCCGCTAGTTTAAAATTTTTAGAGAAAATTAGAAAAATTTGTGATGAAGCTGGGGTATTATTTTTTTTAGACGAAGTTCAATGTGGTTTTGGTAGAAGTGGAAAGTTATTTTCATACGAATGGGCTAATTTTGAACCAGATGTTTTGGCTACTGCAAAAGGTATTGCGTCTGGATTTCCTTTGGGTGCTTGTTTGTCAACTAATGAGGCGTGTGTTGGTATGATTAAAGGAACGCATGGCTCCACTTATGGAGGTAATCCATTGGCTATTTCTATTGGTAGAGAAGTTATAAAAATAATATTAGGTAATGGGTTTTTAACAGAAGTAGATAAGATGGCTAGATATTTTTGGAATAAACTTAAGGAAACGGAAGGAAATTATGATGAAATTATTGAAATTCGTGGGGCTGGTTTACTATTAGGTATTAAAGTTAAATCTAATAATATAGAAATTAATAAATTACTTACAAAAAATGGTTTATTATGTGTTCCTGCAAGTGACAATGTTATTCGTCTTGCACCACCGCTTATAGTTACAGAGTTTGAAATTGATGAAGCAATACAAATTATAAAAAAAACATTAAATGAAAAAAATGATTAATCATTTTATAGATATAGATGATTTTAATAAGTTAGAATTGAGGAAAATTCTTAAGTTTGCAAAAAAAATAAAAAATAATCCAAGAAAATATTCTTCTCTTCTTAAACATAAATCCTTAGGTCTGATGTTTCAAAAAAAATCTACTCGTACAAGATTATCATTTTCAATTGGTATGCAAAAATTAGGGGGACATGTAATAGAGCTAGACACTAATCAAATTGGATTTGATACTCGTGAATCTAAGGAGGATGTAATTAAAGTGATGTCCCAATACCTAGATATCTTAATGATAAGAAATGATGATCATCAACAGTTAATAGAATTAGCTTCTTTAAATACTTTACCCATAATTAATGGATTATCTAACTATAGTCATCCTTGTCAAATTTTATCTGATATTTTTACCATAGAAGAATGTTTAGGTGCAATTGAAAAAAAAACCATTGCTTGGATTGGTGATTTTAACAATGTTCTAATTTCCTTAATTCATGCAGCAGAAATATTTCGATTTAAGTTAAATGTTTTAGCTCCAAGCTTAATGAGTAAAAAAGAAAAGAAAATTCTAAATAAAAAAAAATTAAAATATACTTGTTTTATTAAAGATATTCCACTTGGTCTTAAGAATGTTGACTGTGTTATGACAGATGTGTGGGTTTCTATGGGAGAAAAAAATAATAAGAAAAAAAAACAAATTCTAAAAAAATTTCAAGTTAATGATAAGATTATGCAGTTAGCAAAAAAAAATGCTATTTTTATGCACTGTCTTCCTGCTCATCGTAATGAAGAAGTGACTGACTATGTTATTGATAGTAAAAAGTCTGTTGTTTGGCAACAAGCAAAGAATAGGCTTTATGTTCAACAAAGTATTTTAAATTATTTAATTAATGATGTTTAGAATTAAATTTAAATACTTGATCCTAATATTTTTATTATTTTCATGTCAGCAAATAGAAATTTTAGATGATATTGTTTTTGATTATAATCAACTTCCAAAAATAGTTATAAGTGCAGAGAAAAAAAATGTAAAAGAATTGTATGAATCTAAATTTGCTGAACCTTATATTGATCATTCATTAGATAGACCTCCTCAACATTATTTAAACAAATGGTTTGAAAATAATTTAAATATAATTGGAAAAGAAAATATATTTGTTATTAATATTATCGATGCATCATTAAAACAGTCAGAAATTCCAAATATTGACTCAAAAAAATATAAAGAAAAAAATATTTTTTTATTTGAAGTAAGTTTCTTAGTTGAATTTATTTTATATGATGATTCCAGTTTATTTTTGGCTAATACTATAGCGGAAGCAAGAAGAACTACCACTTCAAGTAAATTTATATCTTTAATAGAAACAGAAAGAATAATTGATAGTTTAATTTTGGATTGTTTAAAAGATTTTTCAAAAAAATCTGAAGAGTTAATTCGAATTCATATGGAAAGTTTTATTTTATAAAATTATTTTTTCCAGAAACTTACTGATAATATTACTAAAAAAGTAAATAGTTCCAAACGACCTATCAGCATAGTGAAAGATAAAATCCATTTTGCTCCATTTGGCAAGTTGCTGTAATTTGAATCAGGGCCAATTGTTGAACCTAAGCCAGGTCCAACATTAGAAATTGCAGAAGCAGCTGCAGAAAAAGAAGTTAAAAAATCTAAACCAAAGCTACTAAGAGCAATAGACGCTAGTATAAATATTAATATATACATAAAGAAAAAACCCATAATTGAGTTAAATGTTTCATCTGTAACTGTGCGACCATTAAATGTAGTTAAAAATACTCCATGTGGATGTGTTATCTTTTTAATTTGAGTTTTCGAACCTCTAAATAATAATTGTAGGCGGAATATTTTAATACCGCCCGTAGTAGAACCAGCACATCCACCAACAAACATAATAATAATCATAATTACTAAACCAAAGCCTCCCCACATATTGTAGTTTGTACTAGTAAAACCAGTACCTGTTAAAATAGAAGTTATGTTAAATGCTGCTAATCTAAAAGAATGGATAAACTCTTTATCAACAATATTACTTTGAAGCCAAAAAGAATTTATCAAAATTAAAAAAATAAGTATCATAATAAATAATTTAATTTGATCATCCTTAAATATAGAATTTTTTTCACCATGAAAAAATTTTAAAAAAACTACAAAGGGTAAGCTACCTATTATCATAAATATAATACTTGACATTTCTATTGAGAATGAGTCAAAAAATACAAAAGATGAATTATGAGTTGAAAAACCTCCAGTTGAAATAGTTGTCATTGCATGTGCTATGGAATCAAATCCGTTCATGCCTAAAATAAAATATAGAAGAGCGCAAATTAAAGTTAGAATTGAATAAAGAGTGAAAATTTCAATTACAAATTGATTTATTTTAGGTAATGTTTTTTCATAAGGATCGTCATGCTCCATATGCAAAAGTTGCATACCTCCAATCTGTAAAGTTGGCAAAATAGCCATTGCCAAGACAATTATACCAATTCCACCAAACCATTGAAGTAAGGATCTCCACATTAGAATACCATGCTGTAATTCATCAAGGTTTGTGATTACTGTAGATCCTGTTGTTGTGATTCCACTAATAGATTCAAAAAATGCATCAGTATAATTAAGATTAGCAGAAGTAAAAACAAATGGCAGAGAAGCAAATACAGCGATGATTATCCATGATAAAATAGTTAAGACAAATGCCTCTCTTATTTTGATGACTATTTTTTTTTTTCGAAAAGAATAATAGAGTACTAAACCTATAAAAAAAGTGATCAAACCTGACAAAAAAAACTCATCCCAATCAGAATTTTGATAAAGTACATCAATCCCCATTGGGATCATCATAGCTGTAGCTTCAATACAAAGAAGTAATCCGATGATATGTATAACTGAACGAAAATCTCTCACAATAAGAAGTTTTTTTTAATTTAATTTATTTGATATAAATGGACTATCTAGAGAAAATTGTGGTATTGAGGCTTCAAATTTTGAACCATTTTTTGTTTCCATTTCATAGTGCCCTTCCATAAAGCCTGAAGGTGTTGATAAAGGAGTACCACTTGTATATTCAAATTTTTCTCCAGGATTAAGGACAGGTTGTTCTCCTACAACACCCTCTCCTTTTACTTCTTGCTTTGTTCCATTGCTATCAATTATTTTCCAATAACGATTCTTTAGTTTTACACTTTCTTTACTTAAATTATTGATAGTCACCTGATAAGCCCAAACATAATGCTGATCATCTGGTTCTGACTGATCTTCAAGAAAATAAGGATTAACAGTTATGCTAATTTTTTTTGTTGTTTTAGTGTACATGAAAATTTTCGCACACTAATACACTAAGATAAAGGTATATAGAAGCTAATTTAAAGGGCTGATTTCTGCCCTTCTATTTGCTGGATGTGCTACTTCATCATTTGTTTGTACTTTCATATCATTTTCACCTTTACCAAGAATTTTTATATTTTGATTTTGTATTCCTAGATCTAAAAGTATATTTTTAACTGTTTCAGCTCTTTCAAGGGAAAGTTTCATATTGTATTCTTTTGTGCCCATAGTATCCGTGTGACCAATTATTATAAATTTGTTAATTGTTTCTTTATTTATATTAATAAAATTTTTAATTTCATTTAGACTAACTTCAGTTAAATTTGATTTATCAAAATCAAAATATATTATTTGTAATATATTTTGATTTATATCTTGGGTGACAATACTAACATTATCGTCTGACTCGTTTAAATTTTCTGATATATTTGAAGTTAATTTTGATTTTGATGATACTTGTTTTTTTTCATCAAGAAGTCCATAAATAATATGCATTGCATTTAAAAAATCATCACGACATTTGTTAATGTCCCATGTTTGCCAATTTTCTTCCTGTTGTTCTGACCAACAATCTAAGGAACTAATTGCTTTTGCTAAATTATATGGATCTTGGGTTAAAGCATCATTATAAATAGTCATAAGATTATTATAGGCTTTAATTAAGTCAACACGTTTGATAGGTTCAATTTTCCAATAACTAATTGTTTGTGGTAAAATTTTTTCTCCTTCAATTGCACTTAGCGCTTTTTCTGAATATAGTTTCGCTGAATTCCAATCATGCATTTCTATAGCTTCAAAATCAGCTTTGGACTTATAAGCCTTTAAAAGGTGTTTAGAAAATTCATTTGGGGGGATAAATGTATTTTTACTTAGTTTTTCATAACTAGCTGAACAAGAAATAAGAAATAGTGAACTAAAAAAAAGTATAATTATTAATGATAATCGCATACTCATATATGATTAAATTTTTTGTCAGAATCAAGGCTGAAGATTGACAAATTAATGACTACTAGGATCCCCAAAATATTTAATAAATTTTAAATTTATCATTGCGTTTAAAAAGAACTTTAGATACCGCACCTATTTATTAATTATTTATGAGGAGTTAAGCATGATTAAGCATGTAACAACAGTTGACCAATCTGATAGAAAGGTTCCATACAACCTTCGTCAAAGTGGACCAACTCCTGTGCAAATGTTGATTTCTACTCGTGTTAGAAAATCACCATATTGGCATCTATCTATGGAAGCTGGTTGCTGGAGAGCAACAGTTTATAACCGCGTCTATCATCCTCGAGGATATGTAAAGCCTGAAGATGGTGGAGCTATGGTCGAGTATGAAGCAATTTTAAATCACGTAACAATGTGGAACGTTGCAGTAGAAAGACAAATTCAAGTAAAAGGCCCTGATGCAGAAGCTTTTGTTGACTATGTAATTACACGTGATGCAACAAGAATTCCATCTATGAAAACTGATGGTTCAGTAAGAGCTGCTCGTTATGTTATACTTTGTAATCATATGGGGGGAGTATTAAACGATCCAATTCTTTTGAGAGTTGCTCATGATGAATTTTGGTTTTCACTTTCTGATTCGGATATTGGTTTATATCTTCAAGGTGTTAATCATGATAAGCGATTTAATGTTGAAATTGATGAAATTGATGTTTGTCCAGTACAAATCCAAGGTCCAAAAGCTCATGCTTTAATGAAAGATTTAATAGGAGATCAAGTTGATGTTGATAAAATGCCATTTTATGGTCTTGCTGAAGCTAAAGTAGGAGATCGCAGATGTGTCATTTCTCAAACTGGTTTCTCTGGAGCAGCTGGCTTTGAAATATACTTATATGATGCAACTCTTTATGCTGATGATATGTGGAACGCAGTATTAGAAGCAGGGAAAAAACATAATCTAATGGTTATAGCACCAGCTCATCATAGACGTATTCAAGCTGGTATTTTATCCTGGGGTCAAGATATGGATAATCAACATAATCCATTTCAATGTAATCTAGGCTATCAAGTTTCACTTTCAGGGTTAGGTGAATGGAATAAAAAAGCTGATTATGTTGGTAAAGAAGCTCTAGAAAAAATGAAAGCTGAACTAGCAGCAGGACAAAAACCATACAAACTTCAATTGGTAGGTATGACATTTAGTGGCAAGCCTGTCGAAGAATATGCTCCTGATTTTTGGTTAGTTTCTTCTGCAGATGGGGGTGATCCTTGTGGTTACATTACATCCCCTTGGTACCATCCTGAGCAAAAAAGAAATATTGCTATGGGTTATGTTCCATTTGATGGATCGTTAAGTAGCAACGGATTTCCAATTGGTAAAGTTGGGCAGAAATTTAAAGTTCATCTTCCGGATGAATATTCTGATAGCCCAGGCGTTCCAGTTGATGCGGAAGTAGTATCAATACCTTTTACAGAATCATTTAATGCTAATACCCGAGAGGCATCTAAAGCTACGGATTAATAAATGTTTTTATTTATAAAAGCTCCTAATTTAATTGGGAGCTTTTTTTAATTTAATAACGCTTCGATTTTTGCTTTAGGTAAATAGCCAGGATAAAATGTATTATTTATAAAAATAGCAGGTGTGCCTCGTGCGCCAGATCCGCCTGCTAAAAAAGAAGAAAGTTTCATTATTTTTTCAACCTCATCTCTATCCAAATCAATAGCTAATTTTACCTCATTGATATTTGCTTTTTTAATAGATTCTTTTAATTTTTCATTTGTGATTGAGCCCTGTAGCGTAAAAATGGAGTCATGAAATTCAAAGCCTTTACCTTGCATACTTGCTGCAATAGCTATTCTAGCTATAACTTTTGAGCTCTCATTAAGAATGGGATGTTGTAAAAAGATCACTCTCACATCATCTCTTGACTCTGTTAATTCTATCAATTCTGGATGTATTTTTTTGCAATATCCACAAAAATAATCAAAAAACTCTATTATGGTATGTTTAGCACTATCTGGTCCAATTTGAATCTTTCCTTCAATTGGAAGAGCGTCTAAAATTTTTAAATGATAGGGTTTTACATCATCAAATATTAAATGATTAAGAGTCATCTCAGCTCTTACAGACAAGCTAAGAAAACTTAATAATAATACGTTGAAAAAAAGATTTATAGGCAATCTCATGATTGACCCATACTAGTTAATATGATTATAGAAGTACAGAAATTTTTAGAGATCCCATATGAAAAAGAAAGTTAAAGTTGTAGTTATTGGAGGTGGTGTTGTTGGAGTTAGCACGCTTTATCATTTAGCTAAAAAAGGTTGGAGTGATGTAGTTTTAATAGAAAGAAAAGAATTAACATCGGGTTCGACATGGCATGCTGCAGGTTTGCTACCACTTTTTAATATGAGTTACTCAGTTGGGCAGTTACACAAATATGCTGTAAATTTTTATAAAACTCTTGAAGAAGAAACTGGACAGAATGTAGGCTTTAGCGTTGTAAGCAATATTCGTTTAGCAACAAATCAAGATAGGATGGATGAGTATCATCAATATGCTGGTGTTGCCAAAACTATTGGTGTTGATGTAAAATTTTTAACACCAGAACAAGTAAAAGAAATTTGGCCTTTATGTAATATAGAGGATTTGATTGGAGCAATACAACATCCAGAAGATGGCTATATTCAGCCTGCAGATTTAACCCAAGCACTTGCTAGAGGAGCAAGGAATAAAGGTGCTGAAATTTATAGAAATACAAATGTAACTGGAATTAAACAAAATGAAGATGATACTTGGTTGGTTGTTACGGATAAAGGTGAAATTTCTTGTGAACATGTCGTATCTTGCTCTGGTAATTTTGCAAGACAAACAGGAAAAATGGTTGGACTTGATATTCCTGTTATTCCAGTTGAGCACCAATATATTGTTACTGAGCCTCATCCAGAAATTCAAAAACGTAAAGAACAAGGTTTACCTGAAATGGGTGTCCTTAGAGATTCAGATAGTTCTTGGTATATGAGAGAAGAGAGTGGAGGATTAATTTTAGGTCCTTATGAAAAAGGAGCTCCTGCATGTTATGTTGATGGTCCGACTAAAGACTCTGAATTTGAATTATTTCAAGAAGATTTAGAAAGAATAGAAACTCATATTGAATCTGCTATTCACCGTGTACCTATATTTGGAGAAGTAGGTGTAAAGAAAGTTTATAATGGAGCTATTTGCTATACACCAGATGGGAGTCCAATTGTTGGTCCTGCGTGGAGCTTGAAAAATTTTTGGATTAATGAAGGACATAGTTTTGGCATAACTGCTGCTGGAGGAGCTGGTTGGCAATTAGGAGAATGGATTGTTGAAGGAGAACCAACAATTGACATGATGGGAGTAGATCCTCGTCGTTTTGGTGAATATACTACTAAATCTTTTTTGATTAAGAAAAATGAAGAAGCTTATGCGAATGTATTTACCATTCATTATCCTGATGAAGAAAGAGAAGAGGCTCGTCCTTTAAGACAAGCTCCTTGTTATGATCGCTTAAAAGATAATGGTGCAGTTTTTGGACAAAAATTCGGATGGGAGAGAGCAAATTGGTTTGCGCCAAAAGGAGTAGATCAAAAAGATGATTGGTCTTTTAGAAGATCTAAATGGTTCCAACATGTTGGTAACGAATGCAAAAATGTTCAAGAAAATGTTGGCTTGTTAGATATGACCGCTTTTGCAAAATGTAGAATTTCAGGTCCAGGAGCTGAAAAATTTTTAGATAATTTAGTTGCTAATAAATTGCCTAAAAAAAATGGACGTGTAAATTTATGTCACGCTCTCAATACCAAAGGTGGTGTTCTTTCAGAATATACAATTGCTAAAGAGAGTGATGATTCTTATTATATAGTTTCAGCAGGTGCTTTCCAAAGATTAGATCATGATTGGATTAATAAATGGATGCCAAAAGATAGATCTGTAACTTTTGAGAATTTAACTAACAGTGTAGGTGTATTAGTTTTAGCAGGACCAAAAGCTAGAGATTTAATGAAAAAAATATCTTCAGCAGATTTTTCTAATGAAAAATTTCCTTGGTTATCTACTCAAAAAATTGATGTTGGTTTAGCTCCAACTATTGCCATGAGAATGAACTTTGTTGGTGAATTAGGATGGGAACTTCATCATCCAATTGAATATCAAAATCATATTTTTGATACATTAATGCAAGAAGGAGAAAATTTTTCTTTAAAACTTTTTGGCATACGTGCAATGGACAGCTTACGTATTGAAAAAACTTATAAGTTAATTGGAACAGAAATGTCTATAGAATATTCTCCATTAGAATCTGGTTTGGATAGGTTTATTCATTTAAATAAAGGGAAATTTATAGGGCGTGATGCTCTTGTTAAATGGCAACAACAAGGATTTCAAAACAAAATTGTTACTTTAGAGGTAAAAGATGTAGAGGTTGCAGATGCTCTAGGTAATAACCCTGTCTATAAAGATGATAAGGTAATTGGACGTGCGACAGGAGGTAACTACGGATTTAGAGTGCAAAAATCTCTTGCTATAGCTATGGTATCTCCAGAATATGCTAAAATTGGTACTGATCTTACTATAGATATTTTAGGAAAAATTCATAAAGTTCAAGTTATCGAAGATAGCCCATATGATCCAAATAACGATTTAATTAGAGCATAAGATATATGAAAGTTTTAGTTACTGTTAAACGTGTCATTGATTACAATGTACAAATTCGTGTTAAAGCTGACGGTTCAGGAGTTGAAAAAGAAAATGTTAAAATGTCGATGAATCCACCAGATGAAAATGCAGTTGAAGAAGCTTTAAGAATTAAAGAATCAGGTAAAGCCGAAGAGGTAATTATTGTTTCTATTGGTGAAGATAAAGCGCAAGAAACTATTCGTACTGGTCTTGCCATGGGTGCTGACAGGGGCATTCATGTAAAAGTTTCTCATGATATTGAACCATTAAGCGTTGCAAAAATTTTAGAAAAAATAGTTGAAAAAGAACAGCCAAAGTTAATTTTGATGGGTAAACAGGCAATTGATGATGATAGTAATCAGACAGGCCAGATGTTGTCAGCTAAATTAGGGTGGTCACAAGGAACTTTTGCTTCGAAAATTGAACTTGAAAATGATGTAGCTATTATAACTCGCGAAATTGACGAAGGTTTAGAAACAATTAAGGTACCTATACCTGTCGTTGCTACCTGTGATTTGAGATTAAACGAACCTCGTTATGCATCTTTACCCAATATTATGAAAGCTAAAAAGAAACCTATTGATACTTTTACATCAGAAGAATTAGGTGTTGACGTTAATCCACGAATGAAACAATTAAAAGTTACCGAACCTTCTAAGAGAGAAAAAGGCATTATGGTCAAAGATGTTGCAGAGCTAGTTCAGAAACTTAAACATGAAGCTAAGGTAATATAATGAATGCACTTGTTTTAGCAGAACACAATAATAGTGAATTAAAAACATCATCTTTAAGTACAATTAAAGCTGCTTTAGAGATTGATCAAAATGTTGACGTACTAGTTGTAGGCTCAACTTGTGATAATGTCACAAATAAATTAGTTGGAGTTAAAAATATAAAAAAAATAATTGTTATCGATGATCATGAGTATTTAAATCCAATTGCAGAATTTATTTCACCTATCCTTATTTCATTAGCAGATAATTACTCTCATATTTTAGCACCAGCTACAACATTTGGAAAAAATATTATGCCTCGTGTAGCAGCTCTTTTAGATGTTGCTCAAATTAGTGATATAATTAAAGTTGAAAGCGAAGATACATTTGTTCGACCTATTTACGCAGGTAATGCACTAGCAACAGTTCAATCTAGTGACTCAAGAAAAATTATTACAGTACGCCCTACTTCTTTTGATCCAGTTTCTACAGAAGGGGGTAGTGCAGAAATTGAGAAATTAAGTTTTAAAGTTGAAAATAAAAAGGTAGAATTTATTAAACGTGAAGAAACTAAATCTGATCGACCAGAATTAGGCACTGCTCGTGTTGTTATTTCAGGGGGCAGAGGTCTTGGAAGTGCTGATAATTTTTCCTTGCTAAATGATATCGCTGACAAATTAAATGCTGCAGTGGGCGCATCTAGAGCTGCTGTCGATGCTGGTTATGTTAGTAATGACTCTCAAGTAGGACAAACTGGAAAAGTTGTAGTTCCGGATTTGTATATAGCAGTTGGTATTTCAGGTGCTATTCAGCACTTAGCAGGAATGAAAGAAAGTAAAGTTATCGTTGCAATAAATAAAGATGAAGAAGCTCCAATTTTTAATGTAGCTGATTACGGTTTATGTGCTGATTTATTTGAAGTTTTACCTAAATTATCTTCAGAATTAGATAAATTAAATACTATTCAAAAATAGAATTTTAAAATACATATATTTAAATGTCAGAAAAAACTCAACGTGAAGTTATGGAATATGATGTTGTCATAGTAGGAGCTGGGCCTGCTGGACTTGCAACAGCAATTAAGTTACGTCAACTTCAGCCTGATATTAACGTGTGTATTTTAGAAAAAGCATCAGAGATAGGTGCTCATATTCTTAGTGGTAATGTTTTTGAAACAAGAGCCTTGGATGAACTAATTCCTAATTGGAAAGAAGAGGGCGCGCCTATAAAAACAAAAGTATCAAAAGAAAAATTCTTATTTTTAAGCAAATCTTCGTCTATAAGTTGGCCAACGTGGTTATTGCCTTCTGTTCAAAAAAATCACAAAAATTATATTATTAGTCTTGCTAATTTGTGTCGATGGTTGGGAGAAAAAGCTGAAGCTTTGGGGGTAGAAATTTTCCCAGGTTTTTCTGCCGCAAGGTTATTATTTAATGCAGATGGTTCTGTTAAAGGAATTCAAACGGGAGACATGGGAATTGATAAAGAGGGCAACAAAAAAAATACTTTTGAACCCGGCATTGAAATTCATGGAAAAGTTACCGTTTTAGCTGAAGGTTGTAGGGGGCATTTAGGTAAAGAACTAATTGAAAAATATTCTTTAAATAAAGGTAAATCTCCTCAACAATATGGCATTGGTTTTAAAGAAATATGGGAAATAAATTCAGATCAGCATCAAGAAGGTCTTGTCATGCATACAGCTGGGTGGCCTCTAGATAATAACACCTATGGAGGCAGTTTTTGTTATCATGCAGAAAATAATCAGATTTTTATTGGTTATGTAATAGGACTTGATTATCAAAATCCACATCTTTCCCCATATGACGAATTTCAACGCTTTAAAACTCATCCATCTATCAGTAAAATTTTAAAAGGCGGTAAGAGAGTTTCATATGGAGCTAGAGCTCTTATAGAAGGGGGCATTCAAAGTTTACCCACTATGTATATGCCAGGTGCCTTACTTATAGGTTGTGATGCAGGAACTTTAAATATGCCTAAAATTAAAGGATCTCATACCGCAATGAAAAGTGGGATTATTGCGGCTGATACTATTGTTGAGTTTCTTATTGATAACACTCCACTTTCTTCATACGAAAATAAATTTAAAAGTTCTTGGGTTTATAAAGAATTATTTGCAGCAAGAAATGTTAAACCTAGTTTTAACTGGGGTTTAATACCTGCTATAATATTCACTGGAATAGATCAAATATTATTTCGTGGTCAACTTCCTTTTACATTGAAACACACTCATGCAGATCATGAAACTTTACTTCCAGCTAAAAAAATAAAAAAAATTGATTATCCCAAATATGATGGAATATTTTCTTTTGATAAAACTAGTTCAGTATATCTTACTGGCACTAATCATGAAGAAAATCAACCTGTGCATTTACAATTAAAAGATAAATCTCTTCCCATTCAATATACATTAGATAAATTCGATGAGCCCGCACAACGTTATTGTCCAGCGGGAGTTTATGAAGTGCAAAGAGATAAAAATGATCTTAATCCAAAGTTTGTTATTAATGCTCAGAATTGCATTCATTGTAAAACATGTGATATTAAAGAGCCTTCACAAAATATTAAATGGGTAACCCCAGAGGGTTCTGGTGGGCCTAATTATTCTAATATGTAATTTAATTGAATTTTTTCTTTCTTTACTTCAAAAAAAATGTAAATTTTAAATATGAGTAAAGAATTTCTTGATCGTAATTTAGCTCTTGAGGCAGTTCGTGTAACAGAGGCAGCAGCTCTTTCTAGTTCACTTCATATGGGGAAAGGTAATGAAAAAGCCGCTGATCAAGCCGCTGTTAATGCTATGAGAGAGTTTCTTAATAATCTATCAATAGAAGGCACTGTTGTAATTGGAGAAGGTGAAAGAGATAAAGCACCTATGCTATATATAGGTGAGAAAGTAGGAATGGGTGGTCCTAAAGTTGACATAGCTTTAGATCCTCTAGAGGGAACCACAATAACAGCAAAAGGAGGTGAGAATGCTTTGTCTGTTTTGGCTATGGCAGAACAGGGTGGATTTTTACATTCGCCAGATATTTATATGCATAAAATCGCCTATGGAAAAAAATATGAAGGTTTAGATATTGATCCAGAATCATCCCCCAATGAAATAATTAAAAATTTTGCAAAATATTCAGGAATAAAAATTGAAAATATTGTTATTTGTATTCTTGATCGTCCCCGTCACAAAGAATTAATAAATAAAGTAAGATCAATAGGAGCGAGAATTAAACTAATTCCAGATGGAGATGTAAGTGCAGTAATTGCAACTTCTTTTGAAGATAGTGGAGTAGATATATATATGGGTATTGGCGGTTCACCTGAGGGAGTACTTGCTGCAGCGGCTTTGCGTTGTATAGGTGGAAAAATATATACTAAACTTATTTTTGATAATGATAAACAAATTGAAAGAGCCAAACATATGGGTATTTCAGATCCCAAAAAAATATACCTCACCAATGATCTAGCTTCAGGTGATGTAATGTTTTCAGCAACCGGGGTTACAGATGGAACTTTATTAAAAGGAGTTTTAATAAAAAATGAATTAGCCGCCACTCAATCTGTTGTAATGCGTTCTAAAACAAAAACGATAAGGTATGTAAACGCTAGTCACAACCTATCAATAAAGAAAATTATTGGATAAAAAAAGGAGCCCTGAGGCTCCTTTAATGATTTTAATATTAATTTTGGGAGGAAAAATATTTAAATCTAAATTATATTTATCATTTTAAATATGAGTCTCCAACATAATATTATGATATTTAATATGCTAAAAACAAATACTATATAAATTTTACTATATCTTCTGCTACTTTAATTTTTTATAAAACATGATATTATCTAAATGAATAATGATTTGATATTTTCATTTTGCTTATAAAAAAAATTATGAAAAAGAATAGTATAGCCTTTACTTTTGCTAGTTCTGAGGTAAATAAATTTAGTCAAAAATTTATTAAAATTGCAGAATTACTTACAGGTAAATTAATCCTAAAAAAACTATACGATCAGTATTTAATTGAAAACAATCCTCCTGAGAACTTTTGGCATGATGCTATTAAAAAATTGCAATTAAATCCAATACCTCATTATCATTCAGCAATAGAGATTCCAATAAACGGTCGTCTCATTGTTGTTGCCAATCATGCCTTTGGAGTTGTTGATGGTGTTATTATATGTTCTCTGATTTCTAAAATTCGACAGGATTATAAAATGATTACTCATAAAGTTTTACGACATGCTGAAGCAGTAAAAGATAAAATTATACCAATAGACTTCAATTCTTCTAAAGAGGCAATGATGAATAATATTCAAGCACGTAAATCAGCTGAAAAATTTTTGAATAATGAAGGGGTAATAGTCATTTTTCCTTCTGGTCAAATAGCGACTAAATCTTCATTAGGAAAGGAAATAAAAGCTACTGATGGAAATTGGAAACAATTTACTTCAAAATTATCTATTCGTACTAATACACCAATTTTACCTATATTTTTTGAAGGACAAAACAGTCAACTTTTTCATATAGCAAATAAAATTGGCCAAACATTTAGGTATTCTTTGATGATGTATGAGCTCAAAAGAAAAATTGGTGATACTGTCAAAGTTCATATTGGAGATATTATTAGTTTTGAGAAATTGAGGGAAATTGGCGATTTAAAAGAAATTACCAAGTTTATACGAAATAAAACATATGCACTAGACCCTTCAAATTATCATAATTAAAACAATTATTCGTTTTATTTTTGAATTAATTAAAGATTGATAGTAGTAAGCAATTACGTATGGTAGGTTATATTGGAGAAAGAGCTAGACGAAAAAAACGTAATATAATTATTTTTTTTATATTTTTAATAATTTTTTTAATAAGCATATATATTATTCCAGTATTTAGATTAAATGAAACAATTCCCTCAGACACTCTTTTGCCAAGTGAAGGAGAGATTACATCACCTCAAATAAATACAGATGTAGAAGAATTAGAATTAAAGATATTTGATAAAGAACAAAAGATTATTTTTCGTAATAAACAAATTGAAAAGCTAAAAGGAGAAATAAAAATTTTAGTAACTGAAAACGAACAATTATCCAAGTCAGTTCTTGATCTTAATAATAAAATTAATTCTTCTTCTAATCAAAATGAGGATGTTGTAAAATTAAATTCTCAGATAAAAAAAATCAAAACAGATACACAAAAAGAACTAAAAAAATTAAATACTATTATCAAAGATTTAACAAATGAAAAAAATGCACTAATTAGAACTAAAAATAAAGATAATAATGAAAATGATATTTTAAAAAAAGAATATAAAAGTGAAGTAAGTAAAAATTTAAAATTGAATGAATTAAAAGAAGATTTTTTAAATAAAATTAGAGAGTTGGAGAGTTTAATTGAAGAAAAAGAAAATTTAATCGAAGAACAAAATTTAATAATTAAGATATTAGAAGATACCTCTCACCACGGATAAAAAATTAGATTATGTTCTAATATTATTTATTTTTTTTTCTAAATTGATAGGGTTCTTGAAATTCCCCTTTCCATATACCCAATCTATTTTTTTTTGCTATAAATTCTTCATCAATATAATCTTTAGAGTAATATCGATATGCTACAGCCCATCCATTTATTACCATAAATTTATTAAGATTAATTTTGTTATAAAAACAAATTGCAATATATCTTTTATATCGATCAATATCTTTGATTTCACAAACAACAATTTTATCAGCTATAAGTGCTTCAAGTGCATATGTTGCTTTTTTTCCACATTCCCAATATTGATTATTAAACATGCAGGACTGATTCCATTCAGGAGCATCAATTCCATGTAATCTAATTTTATTTTTAGAAATATGTATAGTATCTCCATCAATGATTTTTGCTTTACCACTTATAGATTGGGCTTGAAGTGAAAATGCAAAAGTAAAACAAAGTAGGAAAATTATAAGTTTAAAAATCAAGGTTGCGTGTACCATCAACTAATAAATTAAATATATAATTTGCGTGTGAACGATTAATATGTATATCAATACTCGGTTTTTCATTATCTTTGTTATTGCGAACAAGTAGTACAGGCACTTTTAGAAATAATGATTGAGCAACTGCATTATCTTTATTAAGGGTTTGATCAAGATTTATAACCATAAACTTTGCTAATAAAATATAAACGTTATGGCCACTGATTTTAAGAATTGTTCTGTTTTCTGTTATATCCGTCACAGCTGTATTTTCAGGATTAAGTGTTGATTGAAGATTTTTGAATATTTCTTTAAACATATTTTCATTAAGTGTTTGTATCAACCATTCATTGGGGCTTAGCCACATTACTTTTGTATCATTATTTGTATTACTAGTATTTGATTCTGTTGGTAAGAGTACATTCAAAATTGTATTCACACTTTTCATAAAATATTTATTACTCGATTGTCCGCGAAGATTTATTTTTGGAACATTTAATAATTCTTTAAAATCAATTCCGTTATAATTTTGCATTTCCTTATCTTTTAATACACTTTCTCTTTGAAGCATTACGCGCTTAACCTTTCATTAGAAGGATCAATAAATACCGGATTACTTATTTCAACTTCAATAGTTTTATTTGGCATTGGTGCAAGCAACTTACTTCCTTTTTTCTTTAATCCACTTTTAACAAGTGCAAGAGCAAACGAACGTTTCAGGTTTGGTGAGTAATAACTGGAGGTAACATGACCAACCATTGGCATAGGCAAAGAAGTTTCTAGCTCTACTAACTGAACTCCTTCTTCTAAAACTTCTAAAGGATCTTTTGTTAAAATTCCCACTAGTTGTTTACGGTCATTTTTAATCGTATCACTTCGATATAGAGCTCTTTTACCAATGAAATCATATTTCTTTTTACTAACAATCCAATCCATATCCAAATCAATGGGGGTAATTGAGCCGTCTGTTTCTTGACCGACGATTATAAAACCTTTTTCAGCCCGAAGTACATGCATAGCTTCTGTTCCATAAGGCGTGATGTTAAATTCTTTTCCTTCTTCAATACATTTTTTCCATAAATTATTTGCATAACTTGAAGGAACATTAATCTCGTAACAAAGTTCTCCAGTAAAACTAATGCGCATTACACGGCAATTGATATTATTAAAAATAACATTTTGAAAAGTCATATGAGGAAAACTCTCTTTTGAAAAATCATGAGAGGGGGCAAGTTTTTGTATTACTTTTCTGGAGTTAGGACCATTTAAACTAATTGTTCCAAATTGCTCTGTTACAGATGTAAGATAGACTTGAAGTTCAGGCCACTCTGTTTGAAGCCAATCTTCAAGCTTGTTCATAACACTAGCAGCATTGCCTGTGGTTGTAGTCATAACATAATGATATTCATTGATGCGTGTTGTGACACCATCATCAATAATCATTCCATCATCTCCAAGCATAACTCCATAGCGACATTTACCAATTTCTAATTTTGTCCATGCATTGGTGTAAACACGATTTAAAAATTCACTTACATCTCTTCCTTTTATATCAATTTTACCAAGTGTAGATGCATCCAATATACCCAAACTATCTCTTGTTGCTTTAACCTCTCGGTTAACTGCACTAAGCATGTTTTCGTTTTCTTGTGGATAGTACCAAGCTCTTTTCCATTGGCCTACATCCTCAAATAATGCCTTATTATCAAGGTGCCAAGAGTGCATAGGAGTTGTTCGTTCAATATCAAAAAATTCTTTAACTTGACGTCCGGCTAGAGCACCAAATGTGACTGGTGTGTAGGGGAGTCTGAAAGTTGTAGTGCCTAATTCTTGAATAGTGCGACCTGTCGTATCTGAAATAATTCCTAATGCATTAATATTACTAATTTTTCCTTGATCGGTAGCCATTCCTATTGTTGTGTAACGTTTCACATGCTCAATTGATTGAAATCCTTCACGAAGTGCAATTTTTATATCTTTAGCAGTTACATCATTTTGAAAATCAACAAACATTTTGGTTTTTCCAATATGTTGAGATGAAGGAATTAGCCAAGCATGTTTAAGGTTGCCAATAGTACTACTTTCACTTTTGTATTTTTGAACAATTGAAGTATTAATATCAAAATCAGTAAAAATTGAATTTGTTATTGCAAATGTTTCATTAAGAATTTCATCTAAAGCAAAAGTTCCATTACATGCACCAATAGATACACAATCCTGAAAAGATTCATGAGGAATAAAAACACCGTCTTTGTCACGATAAATTAATTTTCCTCTTGATTGAGTGAAAAGATGAACAGTAGGTGTCCATCCCCCTGATATACATAATAAGTCACACTTAATTACCTTAGTTGAGATGTCAATATTCTTAAATGAGTCATTGATTTTATTAATTGCCACAGTTTGTATTTTTAATCTTCCAGAAGTATTTGTGATAGCATGATTATTATAAATTTTTAATCCAATTGATTTAGCCCTTCGAGGAAGATCTCCCAGACTTTCTGATCGAACATCAACAATTGCTTGAACAAAAATTCCTTTTTGATGAAAATCTATAGCTGTTTGATAAGCACTATCATTATTTGTAAAAACAACAATTTTTTTGCCAACACAAACTCCATAATAATTTAAAAATTTACTAGCACTATTTGCTAACATAATTCCTGGACGATCATTGTTATTAAAGGTTAAGGGGCGTTCAATGGATCCAGTAGCTAAAATAACTTTTTTTGCTCTGATTTTCCAAATTATTTGTCGGATATTATTTTTTTTCTTATAACCTTTAGAAGGATCAAGTTCTTGAATAGCTAATAAATAATTATAATGCATGTAGGCAAATAGAGTTGTGGAAGTAATTATCTTCACATTATCATTATTACGTAGGTCATTGACAATATTATCTTTCCACTCATTTACAGATAGTTCATTTATTTTTTTTGTGGTGTCTTGTTCTGCCAGAAGAGCACCTCCTAAAGCATCTTCTTGTTCAACTAATAATACTTTTAAATTTTTATAAGCAGCTATTTCAGCAGCATATAAACCACTAACACCTCCTCCCACAACAAGAAGATCACAATGATAATGAAAGTGTTCATATTGATGAGGATCATCAGTTTGAGGGGATTTTCCCAAACCTGCAGCATGACGAATAAAATATTCATATTTTTTCCAAAAATTTGGTGGCCACATAAAAGTTTTATAGTAAAATCCAGCAGGAAAAAATGGAGAGAGAAAATCATTTATCGCCCCAATATCAAAATTAACATTTGGCCAATTATTTTGCGAAGTAGCAGTCAATCCTTCATAAAGCAAGATTTCTGTCGCGCGCCTATTTGGTTCTGTGAAAGCCCCTTTTTCTAATTGTACAATTGCATTAGGTTCTTCGCTACCAGCACTTAAAAATCCCCGAGGCCGATGATATTTAAAACTTCTTCCTACAAGATGAATGTTATTTCCTAAAAGCGCAGAAGCAAGAGTATCACCCTCATATCCAAAATATTTTTTTCCATCAAAATTAAAACTAATTTTATTTTTAGTATTAATTTTTTTATTATTTTTTAGTCTAGTATTGTTCATATTGCTTTAAGAAGATTTATTTGTAATAAAAAAGTTTCCTGAACCTATACTTGGCTCACCACAGGGAGTAGAAGGCTCATTTATTGTGACTTCAGGAGGGCTTTCTCCCATATGATATATTTCAACTATTTCATCTGTTGTTGTATTTCTTGCTACATTAAACCATTGTCTGCATCCAAAAGTATGACTCCATCTTTCAAATTGTAATCCTTTATTATTTTTCCGTAAAAATAAATACTCTGCCCATTGATCATCGGTTAAATCAGGAGGATTTTTTGGCCTTACTATATGAGCCTCTCCACCACATGAAAATTCTGCTTGATCTCTCTCTCCACAGTAAGGACAATTAATAATAAACATATTTAGTGTGCCACAGCTGCTGCACCGTGTTCATCTACTAATTCACCGCTAGAGAACCGGTTAATGTTAAAAGGTGCGTTAAGTGAATGCGGTTGATCATTTGCTATTGTATACGCAAATACCCAACCAGATCCTGGAGTAGCTTTAAAACCTCCTGTTCCCCATCCACAATTTATATACAAACCCTTAATGTGTGTTTTGCTAATTATCGGACTTGCATCAGGGCAAATATCAACAATTCCACCCCAATGACGAAGCATTTTCATCCTAGAAAATAATGGAAATAATTCAACTATTGCCATAATAGTGTCTTCTAAAATATTAAAACCACCTCTTTGTGAGTAAGAAGTATAACCATCTGTACCAGCACCAATAACCAATTCACCTTTGTCAGATTGTGAAACGTAAGCGTGAATAGTGTTAGACATTACAACTGTGTCTATAATAGGTTTTACTGGTTCTGATACCAAAGCTTGTAAAGGTCTGCTTTCAAGTGGCAATTTAATACCAACCATATTTGCTAAGACACTTGTATGACCGGCAGCCACAATTCCAACACGTTTAGATTTAATTTCTCCTTGAGTAGTTTCGATTCCTGTAACATTTCCATTCTTAATATTAAAACCCGTTACTTCACAATTTTGAATTATGTCAACTCCCATCGCATCTGCACCTCTTGCGTATCCCCAAGCAACAGCATCATGTCTCGCAGTTCCAGCTCGTCGTTGAAGAGTTGCGCCTAGTACTGGATAACGAATATTAGAAGAAGTGTTTATAACAGGACAAAATTCTTTTACTTGTTTTGTATTTAACCACTCGCAATCAATGTCATTAAGTTTATTTGCATACCATCTTCTTTTTAGCTCACGTATATCATGAAGATTATGCGCAACATTCATAACTCCACGTTGAGAGAACATTACATTATAATTTAATTCTTGAGACATTCTTTCCCAAAGCTTTAATGCATGCTCATACAAAGCTGCACTTTGATCCCACAAATAATTGGATCTAATTATAGTTGTATTCCTTCCAGTATTACCTCCTCCTATCCAACCTTTTTCAACAACAGCAATATTTGTTAGTCCATGATTTTTTGCAAGGTAATATGCAGTTGTTAAGCCATGTCCTCCACCACCTATAACAATTGCATCATATTCTTTTTTTGGTTTTGGAGATCGCCAAGCTGGCTGCCAATTTTCATGATAAGAAAAGGCATTTTTAATAAGCGAAAATACAGAATATTTTTTTGGTTTTTTGTGCATGAATTATAGAATTATTTAGTTCTATAACAGGTTTAGAAAAGACCTTCAATTTCTCCGTTATCATTAAGGCGGATTGAATTTGCTGCTGGAATACTTGGCAAACCTGGCATAGTCATAATTTCTCCACAGACAACAACAATGAATTCTGCACCACTTGATAAGCGTACTTCTCTAATTGGTATACTGTGATTAGAAGGCGCTCCTTTTAAAGAGGGGTCTGTAGAGAAACTATATTGTGTTTTAGCGATGCAAATAGGAAAATCCCCATACCCTTGTTCTTCAAACTGCTTTAATTGATTTCTTATTTTTGAATCAGCAATAACATTTTTAGCATCATATATTTCTGTTGCAATCGTTTTGATTTTTTCAAGTAAAGAAATTTTATCTTCATATAGATATTTAAAAATATTTGCACCATTAGCAATCTCAACAACTTTTTTCGCAAGCTCAACAGCGCCTTCACTACCTTTTGCCCAGTGATAACAAGGAACAGCTTCAACATCAATGCTTTTACATTCTTCTTGAAGTGCTTGCATTTCATTTTCTGTATCAGCAACAAAATGATTAATAGCAATCACCACAGGAAGACCAAATTTTTTAATATTAGAAACATGACGTTTTAAATTGGACATACCAGATTTTACTGCTTCTACATTTTCTTTATTCAAGTCTAATTTTGCAACACCGCCATGCATTTTAAGAGCACGAATGGTTGCAACTAAAACAACAGCATTCGGTGTTAGACCAGATTTTCGACATTTAATATCAAGAAATTTTTCCGCCCCAAGGTCTGCTCCAAAACCAGCTTCAGTAACCACGTAATCTGATAATTGGAGACTTGTTTTTGTTGCTATCACACTGTTACAGCCATGAGCAATATTTGCAAATGGACCTCCATGAATGATTGCGGGATTATTTTCCAAAGTTTGTACTAAATTAGGCATTAAAGCTTGTTTTAATAAAACAGTCATAGGGCCTTCTGCTTTTAGATCTTTTGCAAATATAGCTTTTTTTTCTCGTGTGTAAGCAACAGTAATGTTTCCAAGACGTCTTTCTAAATCTTTTAAATTATTAGCTAAACAAAAAATTGCCATAACTTCAGATGCAACAGTTATATTAAAACCATCTTGACGCGGATAACCATTTGCAACACCACCTAAATTTGCTGTAATTTCCCGGAGTGCTCTATCATTTAAATCTAAACATCTTTTCCAAGATACACGACGAACATCAATACCTAGTTTATTTCCCCAATAAATATGGTTATCAATTAGAGAAGCTAAAAGATTGTTAGCAGATGTAATGGCATGAAAATCACCAGTAAAATGTAAATTTATGTGTTCCATAGGCACAACTTGAGCATATCCTCCTCCCGCAGCCCCACCTTTCATGCCAAAGCTAGGGCCAAGACTTGGTTCACGCAAACACACAATGCTTTGTTTTCCAATTTTACATAGAGCATCATTGAGTCCAACAGAAGTTGTAGTTTTACCTTCTCCTGCAGGAGTTGGTGAAATAGCAGTAACTAAAATAAGTTTTGATTCTTTTGCAGATAGTCTTTGAATTGCATTAGTATCTATTTTTGCAATATAATGTCCATAAGGACGGAGATCATTTTCTTCTAAATTTAGCTTCATGGCAATTGCTTTAATATTTTTTTTATTAGCTTTACGTGCAATTTCAATATCAGACATATGGAATTTTCCTCAAATTTTCATTTCTTCTATAGATAAATTCTACTGATAATAATATTAATTTCACTGTTGGTAATAAAAAAAAAGTGGACAATTTAATATTTTATTTATCTATAATTTTAAATTCATTTTTATTATTAATATCTAAATTTGAATTGATGACGTGATTTAGCCATTTACAGGTTTTGTTAATTCCTCCAAAGGGATAAAAATGTAATTTCACTAATTTTGAGCAAGGACTTTTTATTTTATAGTCAGCAAGATCAGCAATTATTCTATCAGGAGTTCTTGTTGTTGCTATTTTTGTAATATTCATGGCTTGTTTAGACAAAAACTTTATTGAATTTCCAAGACCACATGAGGTTGCATATGCAAGCAAAGTTTTAAGAGTTGCTGGGCCAGGTATTCCAGCGTGAATTTCTAATTTATTATTGAGTGAATCTAATTTTTGCTCCCAATTTTGCAAAGAAGAAGCTTCAAAGAAAAATTGTGTTACTAGATAGGCCTTATAATCTGTATTATTAACAAATTCATTTTTTTCAATTATAGCTTTATCTAACTCTTCTTTCGAAATATCAGAGTTACCATCAGGATGTCCTGCTAAGCCCACTTCTTTGAATTGGTATTTTGATAATAGATCAGTCTTAAGAATATCAAGACTTGAAGTAATATTACCTTTTTGATTTGATCCTCCGCCAATAACTAAAATTTTATTACAACCTGCTTCTTCTGATAAACTACCTATGTAACTTTCAATCTCTGCAATATTCCTCATTGTTCGCGCAGGAAGATGTGGAATGACATCAAATCCTTCATTTGTAAGTTTTTTTGCAGTATTAATTACACGCGATGAGGTTTCATCTGGTAAGTAAGTAATATAAACAGCATTATCAATTGAAACTAAATCTGAAAATTCACCATATCTTTCATAGACATTTGGCGTTGTTTCTATTGAATAATTTTTTAGTAGCTTTTTAATATTTAATTCTTTTTGATTTCTATCCATATTTATTTTATTGATTTTTATATTTTCAAATTGGATGTAAATGAAAAATTTAAAATTTACTATTATTACTTTTTATCAATTCAAGAAAAATCGTGATGTTAAAAAATTAATAAATTTACTTAAGCATTTTTGCTCATTTCATAAAATTAAAGGCACTATTTTACTTGCCGAAGAAGGAATTAATGGAACGGTTGCGGGATTAATGGAACCAATTAGACTCTTAGAATTTGAATTTTCAAAACTAGGATTTACAAGACTAGAATTAAAAAGATCTATGCATGAATTCATGCCCTTTAATCGTCTAAAAGTGAAAATTAAAAATGAAATTGTCACTTTTATTGGTTCACAATTAGATGTTGAAAATATTAAAGGAAAATATGTTGTTTCTAGTGAATGGAATTCATTAATTAATGAAGAAGAAACATTATTAATTGATGTGCGTAATAATTTTGAAGTAAAAGTAGGTTCATTTAAAGGATCAATTAACCCCAAGACTAAAAACTTTTCAGAATTTAAAAAATATGTAGATAAGAAATTATCTATAAATAAAAATAGGAAAGTTGCTTTGTTTTGTACTGGAGGAATAAGATGTGAAAAAGCATCTTCCTATATGCTTCAACAAGGTTTTAATAATATTTTTCAATTAAAGGGAGGTATACTTCAATATCTAGAAGATATACCTGCTAAAGAATCAAAATGGCATGGAGAATGTTTTGTTTTTGATAACAGAGTATCAGTACAAAATGAAATGAAACCAGGTACATATGAATTATGCCATGCATGTCGAAATCCTCTTAGTCTTCAAGATCGCTCTTCTAAAGAATACGTTAGGGGAATCTCATGCCCTAAATGTATTAATAAAATATCAAAAGAAAAGAAGTTGAAACTTAAAGAGAGAAATAAGCAAATAGAAATTGCTAAAAAGAAGGGTTTTTATAATCCTTATATTAAGTACACTCCCTCAGATTTTTCATAAAAAAACTTTATTTCATTTTTGTTTCTCTATATAAACATTTCATGGCAAAAAAATCTTTCGCATTAAAACAGTTACTACCTGAAGAAAAGCCTGAAACAGGAACGAAATATATAGTCCGCAAACCTACCAAAGGTTTAAAAGTGGCTGAAAAATTGCGGGTTAAAAAATATGATCCTGTCTTAAAAAAGCATGTCTGGTTTGTTGAGAAAAAAATGCCTCCTCATAGTAAATAAATTTTTATTCATTTTTTTTAGCACAAATTAGATACACCATTTGTTGTTTAGTGGTTTCAGCGTTTTTAATTTTAATTATATATGTTTAAAAACACTCTTATTGTTCAGAAGTTAAAGTTTTTTTACGGGATCTATTTAAAGATTTTTCTAAATCCTCATAAGTGCATAGACCTATGTCCATAGGGCTTTTAGGTTCTAAAACTGCTTCACGATAAGTTCCTGTGCGAATTGCATTTACTGTATTTTTTGTTGAACCAGTTAATTTTGCAATCTGAGAACTGCTAAGTTCAGTCGGATATCGTTTTATAAGCCAAAGAATAGCATAAGGTTTTTCTTGTCGAAGCGATATAGGAGTATATTTTGTATCTTTTTTTCTTGGAGGAAGATTATCTATAGTTTTGGATGAAATTAATTTTAGTTTCGCTTTTGTGTCATTTTCACAACGAGAGATATCTTCTTTTGTTAATTGTTTGTTGTCAATTGGGTCATATCCTTGCATTCCAGTAGCTACATCACCGTCTGCAATTCCTTGAACTTCTAATTCATGTAAACCACAAAATTCAGAGATTTGTAAAAAAGTTAGTCCAGTATTTTCTATTAACCAAACTGCAGTAGCTTTTGGCATTAATGGTAGTGTCATAAATATTTCCTATAAATTAAAATCTGTTCTATACAAATACAAATCTAAAAAATATATATAATTTTAATTTATGAACAGTTTTATAGAATTAAATGAAGGAAAATATACTATCAAATCTATTAATTTAGATGATTATAGTGTTGAGGATTTGGAAGAATATATAATATCATTAAACACAGAAAAAAAAAGGGCTAATGAAGAGATTAAAAAAAGATTAAAAAGTAAAGAAGAAGCTCAAAAAATTTTTAAATAATTATTTGTTTATTTTAAGACCTTTAAATCTTTTTTCAAATCGTGCTACTTGTCCTTCTGAGTCATTTATACTTACTTTTCCACCAGTCCAGGCAGGGTGTGTTTTCGGATCAATTTCTAATTTAAGAGTATCAGAAGTTTTACCCCAAGTAGAACGTGTTTTGAATTTTGATCCATCAGTCATAACTACCTCAATTTCGTGATAATCTGGATGTATATCTTTTTTCATAATAAAATTCTTATAGTGATTAATTTTTTAAAGTAAAGTTAGATTATATTAAGTTTTTCTTGTATTATTTCGTGTATATGTAAGTTTGATACAAGAATATCTTTAGATTCTAAAGTCCATTCACTTCCATTTGGTTGAGTAACTTTACCACCTGCTTCTCTAATCAAAATAATGCCAGCAGAAACATCCCATAGATTTAGATTTCTTTCCCAAAATGCATCTAATTTTCCAGAAGCAACATAAGCTAGGTCAATAGATGCAGCGCCCATTCTTCTTAAGCCGGAACAATTTTTTGAAATTGAGTCAATTTCTTCTAAATATTTAGGATATGTACGATTAGCATGCGGAATACCTGTTCCAATAACGCAATCAATAAAATTATCTCTTTTTGAAACTCGCAATCTTTTATTATTACACCAGGCACCCTTACCTTTTGAAGACCAATAAAATTCATTTAAAACTGGATTGTAAATAATTCCATCTGTAATTTCGTTATTAAATACACGAGCTATAACTATACCAAAAAGAGGGATACCATGAATAAAATTTGTTGTTCCATCAATTGGATCAATTACTATGATTTCACTATTACCTTTAATTGTGTTTGATTCTTCAGTTATATAAGTTGCATTAGGATAATAATATTTCAAAATTTCTAATAAAATTTTTTCTGTTTTAATATCTGCTGTAGTTACAAAATCACCTATATTTTTTGATTGAATTTGCAAATTTTCAATTTCTCCAAAATCTCGCAATAATAATCTGCCTGCTTTTCTAGCAGCTTTTTCAAATATATTAATAACAGGAGGTTGAATTTGCATATTTATTTTTTTGCTTTTTCGACATAACTAGCATCATCACTATTGATTATTATTACGTCTCCTACTTCAATAAAAGGGGGAACTGAAGTTTTGATATTTCTTTCAAGAATTGCTGGTTTGTATGATGAAGTTGCAGTTTGACCCTTTACAACAGCATCTGCCTCAATAACAGCAAAGCTAACATGATCTGGCAATATTATAGATACAGGTTGTGATTCATAAAGTTGAATTGTAACAATATCATTTTCTTTTAAAAACTTGGATTGAGTCTTAGTAATAATTTCAGCTCCAATCTCAATTTGATCAAAATTTATGTTATCCATAAAATAAAATTTATCATCATTTGAATATAAATACTGATATTTTTTTTCATTTAAAATAGCTCTTTCTACACTTTCAGAGGAGCGAAAACGTTCATTCATTTTTGTTCCTTCTTTAAGTTCTTTCATTTCAACTTGAAGGTAAGCTCCACCTTTTCCAGGTTGAGTATGCTGTGTTTTTGTTACACGCCATAGTTTATTCTTAATTTCTAAAATATTACCTACTTTTACCTGATTACCATCAATTTTCATTGTGTATTTTTCGATAAATAATTAACTATTGTATTTGATTATATAATTTTTTAACTTTGTTCTTAAGTTTTTTGATTTTGATAGATCTATTACACTAAAATTTGGATTAATTAAAACCTTATTTAATTTACCAATTTGACCTAGTCTTTTAAGAATATCTTGATTTGCTTGAATTTTTATAAAATTAATTTTTTGTTCAACTAGACTTATAAATAAACCGTAATTTTTTCTTACATCAATATATGTCTTAAAATCATTAGATTTAAATTCTCTTAATAACATATTTTTAAGTTCATTTAGCCAATCCATACCTAGACCATTAATTAAATAATATTTGATATATAAAACTGGCACTATTTTATTTTTTTTAAATATTGTAATAACTTCAGCAGCTTGATGATAGGAATTAATAGTAAAACAATAATTTTTTAAACTCACTTATAATAGTTTTTTAATATTTAACATTGTATCAATCATTCGATTAGAAAAACCCCATTCATTATCGTACCAAGATAATATTCGACAAAACTTACCATTAACAACTTGAGTTTGAGTTAAGTCAAAAACAGAACTATTGGAGTTATGGTTAAAATCAATTGATACAAGAGGTAAATTGTTTATTGATAATATATCTTTAAGGTTTGCTGTTTTTGATGCTGCAATCATCGTTTTGTTAATTGCCTCTATATTAGTTTTCTTTTTGCTAACAAAGGTGAGATCAATTAATGAAACATTTTGAGTTGGTACTCTAATCGCTGTACCATCTAGTTTGCCTTTAAGCTTAGGAAGAACTAAACTTATGGCTTTAGCTGCACCTGTTGAGGTTGGTATCATTGAACTTGATGCAGTTCTTGCTCTTCTCAAATCACTATGTGATTGGTCAACAGTACGTTGATCACCTGTGAAACTGTGTATAGTTGTCATAAAACCAGAAACAATACCAACAGATTTATCCAAAACCATTGCTACCGGAGCTAAGCAATTAGTCGTACATGAACCATTAGATATAATATTGTGTTTTTTACTTAAAATTTTATTATTTACTCCTTGAACTATTGTTGCATCCACATTGGAAGCGGGAGCAGAAATAATAACTTTTTTTGCACCAGCGTCTATGTGGCTCTGAGCTTTTTCTTTAGAGGTAAAAACACCACTACACTCCAATACCACATCTATTTTTAGTTTTTTCCATGGTAAGTTATTAGGATCTTTTTCAGAATAAAAAGATATATTTTTATTTTTATATTTTATACCTGCTTTAGTTTTAATAAGGTTAATTGGTAGTGAACCATGAGTACTATCAAATCTCATTAGATGTATGCTTGATTCCAATGAACCTAACTCATTAATCGCAACAATTTTTACATCCTTTAAATTTTTCTCTACAAAAGCTCTGAATACAAGTTTACCTATTCTCCCAAATCCATTTATTGCTACTCTCATAATATTATTTAATCCTTTGTATTATTAATTCTTTAAGAGTTTCTGCTGTAATTCCAAAATGCTCATAAAGCTTCTTATAGGGGCCACTTGCTCCAAATGATTTCATTCCTATAAAATTTTCTTTAGGTATATATTTTTCCCAACCATGAATTACTCCTGCCTCTATGGCAAACCTAGGCTTAATTCCTAATATTTTATTTTTGACTTTTTCAGATTTTTTATCAAAAATTTCCCAACTCGGAAAAGAGACAACTCGAACATTAATATTTTCTTGGGATAAAAGTTCAGAACTTTTGCAAGCAATTTCTACCTCTGAACCTGTCGCTAATATTGTAGCACTATAATTCTTATAATCAACAATTGGGTAGGCTCCTTGTTTAACAATATTAACATCATTATTTTTTCTAATCATAGGAAGATTTTGTCTTGTTAAAATTAATATTGTCGGCGAACTAGATTCTAATGTATGTTCCCACGCTTCCATAGTTTCTATAATATCAGCTGGGCGTATAACTGTAAGGTTAGGAATTGCTCTCAATGATGAAAGATGTTCTACAGGCTGATGTGTAGGACCATCTTCACCAAGACCTATAGAGTCATGCGTCATTACGTATGTAACTGGCAAATTCATTAAGGAAGCCAATCTTATTGAAGGTCTACAATAATCTGTAAAAACTAAAAAAGTACCTCCATAGGGTCTAATTCCTCCATGTAAAGCTAGACCATTCATAATTGCAGCCATTCCATGTTCTCTAACACCATAATAGATATATGATCCTTTAAAGTTACCTTTAGTAATAGGAAGCATATTTTTAGTTTTGGTATTATTAGATCCAGTTAAATCAGCTGATCCTCCAATTAAGTTTTCTATATAAGAGGTTAATACCTCTAATGAGAGTTCGCTGGCCTTTCTAGTAGCGCAATTTGTTGCTTCATTAAAATGTTGATTTTTAAATTTAATAATTTTTTTTTGCAAATCATTTGACCTATTATTTAAAAAATAATTATTAAAATCTGAAGAATCAAATATTTTTTTATTTCTAGCAACCCATTCTTTTTTTTGTTTTTCATTTCGTGTATAAAATTTTCTCCAAGATTTAAGTAGTTGTTCTGGAATTTCAAAATTTTTGTACGGCCAATTTAAAGCTTCCCTTGTTAGTTTTATTTCTTCTTCACCTAATGGGGATCCATGCGACGATGATTTAGATTCTTTATTTGGTGAGCCAAAGCCTATTTTAGTTTTACATGCTATTAAAGTAGGAACTGAATTTTTTTTTGCTAAATTTATTGCATTAGATATTTCATAATGGTTGTGCCCATCAACTTTTAAAGTATTCCATCCATATGATTCATATCTTTTGATAGTATTCTCAGAAACTGAAAGATTTGTTGGTCCATCTATAGAAATAGAATTATCATCAAAAAAAACAATTAATTTAGACAATCCCAAATGTCCTGCTAAACTTGAAGCTTCATGACTTAATCCTTCCATTAAGCATCCATCTCCAGCAAAAACATAGGTGAAGTGATCAATAGTTTTGTTACTAAATTTAGTATTTAAAATTTGTTCTGCTATTGCAAATCCTACTCCATTTGCTAACCCCTGTGAAAGAGGCCCCGTTGTTGTTTCTATACCTCTAAGTGTGCCGAATTCTGGGTGTCCAGCTGTAGGAAAACCAATTTGACGGAAATTTTTTAAATCTTCTAATTTAATATCTTTGTAGCCTGTTAAATATAAAGCAGCATAAAGTAGCATTGAGCCATGCCCATTTGAAATAATAAGTCTGTCTCGATCAATCCAAGTTGGGTCAAAAGGGTCAAATTTTAGGTGTTCTTTAAATAAAACAGTAGCTATATCAGCCATTCCCATAGGCATACCAGGGTGTCCAGAATTTGCTTGCTGTACAGCGTCAACTGCAAGAAATCTTATACAATTAGCTAATTGTCTAAGATTCGGAGTTTTTATCTGATTAGTAGTCAATTTATTCCTGTGTGCTAAGCTTTTATACTAATATTTAATTTCAATAAAGTGACAATTTAAATAAATAAAACTATAAATAATTATGGAGATTTTAAAAAGAATTGCTGACTTAAAAAAGTCTATTCTTGAAACAAATCAATTAGTTGATGATTTAATATCAAGCTTAGAAGCGCAACAAAATAGAATTAGCAATAAAGAAAAAAAAATATTACAATTAAAAGAAGAAGTTAAAATTAATGTTGCTAAAATTGATGAAATTATAAAAGCATATAATGCCAACTCTTAAAACAGAAATATTAGGTTTACAAATTAAAATTAATTTTGAAGAAAATGAACGTGATAAATTATTACATTTAATTAATAATTTTAAAATGCGTTTAAATGAATTTACTAATGATGATGCAAGAATAAGTAAAAATACAATAATGTTTTTAGCTGCACTAAAAGCTGAAGATCAAATTGAAGAACTAAAAAATATATTAGATAAAAAAGAAGAAGTTAAAAATAAAGTTTTAGAACAGAAAAGTCTCATTGAAAAATTAAGTAAGGAAATTGTATTATTGAAAGATCAAATAAATGAAGTAAACAAAATAAACTCTTTAGAGTATGATAGTAATTCTAATGCAATTGAGGAAATAGTTAAATTGGAAAATATTTTAAAAAATATTCAACAAAAAATTTTATCAAAGAATGATGATAGATATTAATTTACAAAAAAAAAAACAAAGAACTCTATCTGTAAAAAAAAGATTTATCCTTAATAAATTTTATAGTCCAAATAATTTATCATTTAATGAAATACTGCAGAAAATTGACTGGTTTAATAACAGTATTGTTGTTGCAAGCTTTATTTCTATTAAATCAGAAATTTCAACAATCTCTTTAAATAAATTCATTTGGAAATCAGGAAAAATATTATGTCTTCCTGTAATGGCTGATGATAAAGAAGGACTACTTAGTTTTAGTCAACATAACAAAGAAGATAGTTTAGTTGTCGGAAAATTTGGAGTGAAAGAGCCTATTCATACTAAAAGTCATTTACCTGATATAATATTTGTTCCATGTTTAGCGTATGATAAATTTGGTTTTAGATTGGGTTATGGAGGAGGATATTATGATAAAACGATTTTTCATCTTTATTCAATTAAACATAACTTTATAACTGTTGGTTTGGCTTATGAAGATCAAAGAGTAGATAAAGTTATCCATGATCATTTGGATCAAAAATTAAACTATATTTTAACTGAAAAACAACTATACAAAATTTTGTGAAAATTTTATTTATTGGAGATATAGTTGGTAAATCAGGGAGAGAAGCAGTATCTAAAAATATTTCAAAATTAAAAGAAAAATATAATCCTGATGTCATTATCGCTAATGCAGAAAATTCTGCTTCAGGATACGGAATGACAAAAAAGATTGCTATGGAATTGTTTGCTTTGGAAATAGATGTGATTACACTAGGTAATCATGCTTGGGATCAAAAAGAAATGCTTTCGTATATAGAGGAAAAGCCAAATATTATTAGAGCAATTAATTTTCCAAATGGAGTTCCAGGTAAGGGTGATTTTAAATTAGTGTTAAATGATGGCAGAACTATAATTGTTATGCAGGTAATGCTAAGATTATTTATGGGCATGTTTCTTGATGATCCTTTTGCTTCAATTCAAGAAAAACTCAAATCTGAATTTTTAGGATCTACTTGTAATGCTATATTTGTAGATATGCATGGTGAAACAACTTCTGAAAAAAATGCATTTGGACACTATGTTGATGGAAAAGTCACTGCTGTATTAGGCACACACACTCATATACCAACAGCAGATGCAAAAATATTAGATCATGGTACAGCCTATCAAACTGATGTAGGAATGTCTGGAGACTATAATTCTGTGATTGGAATGGACAAAGAAAACCCAATTCATGTATTCACCAAAGGATACCGAATTGAAGGACGCTTTATTCCAGCAAAAGGTATTGGCAAAATATGTGGAACTTTCATTGAAAGCGAAGATAACACAGGCTTAGCAAAAAATATTGAGACGTTTCAGATATAAATTTACATATATTGGACACAATATCATTATATTTATTTATCTGAATTAAATTACTTTACTAATAACGTATAAAATATTTATAGATAATATATGGCCGGTCATTCGAAGTTTAAGAACATTATGCATCGCAAAGGCGCCCAAGATAAGAAAAGAGCTAAAATATTTTCTCGACTAGGAAGAGAAATATCAGTTTCAGCAAAATCAGGTGGTCCTGATCCAGAAAGTAATATTCGTTTACGCTCTGCAATAATTGCAGCTAAGGCACTTAATATGCCTAAAGATAATATTGAAAGAGCAATTAAAAAAGGAGAGGGCAATGACCCTGATTCAAATTATGAAGAAGTACGATATGAAGGTTATGGTCCTGATGGAATAGCGATAATAGTTGAAGCAATGACAAATAATAAAAATAGAACTGCGGCAGAAATTCGTTCTATATTTAGTAAGTCTGGAGGAAGTCTTGGGGAAAGCGGTAGTGTAAGTTTTGGTTTCAAAAGATTAGGATCAATAACATTAGATAAGAAATTAGCTTCAGAAGAAGATCTGTTTGAATTTGTTGTTGGTAAAGGGTCTGAAGATTTAGAATTAATTGAAGATGAACATATCATTTATTGTGACCAATCTGTATTGCATAATTTAAATGAAAAAATTATTTCTCAATTTGGACAAACTAACTCAGCTGAGTTGATGTGGAAAAGTGACACAACAATTGCTGTTGAAAAGGATACCGCTGAAAAATTATTTAAATTATTAAATTCATTAGAAGATAATGAAGATGTGCAAGGTGTTTCTTCTAATTTTGAAGTTAGTGAAGAAATTCTTGCATCTTTGACATGAGAGGAAATAAATTTTATGCCTGATAAAGCTTGGAAGAAACGTGAGAGAGATGTAGCAGGTTATTTTAACGGTATGAGAACGCCCCTAAGCGGAGGTAGTGGAAAAATTACTAGGGCTGATGTGATACATGACAGCCTTTTTATTGAGTGTAAATTACGTGCAAAACATACTGTTGTATCTTTGTGGGATGCAACAGCAAAGTTGGCAAAAGTAGAAGGTAAGACACCAGTGATTGCACTTTGTGAAAAAAATAGACCTGGATTTTGGTTAATGGTTCATAGTAGTGATTTAGACAAACTTAAGAATATTAAAAAAGATGAATAATGACAATGAGGAATAATATTTTATGGATGAATTAGCAATCGCAGGTAATTTTGCTGCTGGGGCAGTAGATTTTTCTCTTTACTCTCTTTTCTTAAGAGCAGATCTTGTCGTTAAGTCGGTGATTATAATTCTAATTATGTCATCAGTATATTCATGGACAATTATAGTAGAAAAACTTATTCGTATGAAAAGATTAAAACGGCTTGATAAAGAATTTGATGAAATTTTTTGGTCTGGAAACTCTTTTGAAGATTTATATGAAACTTTTAATTTTAACCAAAATGATCCTAAGTCAAAAATTTTTTGTTCAGCAATAACTGAATGGAAAAAAAGCAATAGAGATACTAATTCTATTCAATCAGAAGTATTAAATTCATTAAAAGAAAGAATGGGAAGATCAATGCAAGTTACATTTAATAAAGAATCAGAAATTATTGAAAAGAATTTAACTTTTTTGGCTACAGCAGGATCAACAGCCCCTTTTGTGGGATTATTTGGCACAGTATGGGGAATAATGAATAGTTTTCAATCAATTGCAATAGCTCAAAATACTAATTTAGCAGTTGTTGCCCCAGGAATAGCGGAAGCTCTTTTTGCTACTGCACTAGGCTTATTTGTGGCTATTCCTGCAGTTGTGGCATACAATAAGATCACCAGTGATTTATCAAAATACTTTATTTCATTAGAAACATTTATGGATGAATTTACCACCATATTTTTTCGTCAACTAGAAAACAAATAAATTGCAAAGTTTTAATCAACAAAATAAAAGAAGAAGTAAACGTTATACTCAAATGAGTGAAATTAATGTCACTCCTTTTGTTGATGTAATGTTGGTTTTGTTGATAGTTTTTATGGTTACAGCACCATTATTAACAGTTGGAATTCCAGTTAATTTACCAAAAATTAAAGCTGTTGCACTTACTGAACAAAAAGAACCAATGATAATTACAATTTCACTTGAAGGACTTTATATTGGTGAAAACAAAAAATTTAAAGATGAAGAATCTTTAGAAGAATATTTAATGGCACTTAGTAATATAAATAGTGAAGTTAGAATTTATATACGAGGAGATGAAGATGTTTCTTATGGTAGAGTTTTGGCTATATTTGATTCGCTTCGTGGTAAATACCCTAACGTTGCATTAGTTACACATAATCCTTAATTAAATCTATGAATTCATTAGTTCTTAAAGACAATAAAACATTTGAATTTTTAAATGATATTAAAAGTGAAAATTTAGGTTTTTATTTTTCATTAATTTTTCATTTATTAATTTTATTATTGGCTATTGGCATACCTAATTTTTTTGATCCTAAACCAATTAGTATTCCTGTAATTATACCAATTGAAATAATTAATATTACGGAGTCTAATACATCCATCTCTAAAGAAAATAAAGAATTACAATCTGAAGAAGCTAAAAAAATAAATGTAAAAGAAAAAAAATTTAATTCTTCGGATAATCAAGAAATTAAAAAAATTGAAACTAAAGAAATTAAAAAAATTGATACTAAAGAAAAATCTGAAGTTAAGATTGAAAGTAATGAAAAAAAATTTAATTCTTCGGATAATCAAGAAATTAAAAAAATTGAAACTAAAGAAATTAAAAAAATTGATACTAAAGAAAAATCTGAAGTTAAGATTGAAAGTAATGAAAAAAAAATAATTTCAAAGAATGAGGTCAAGAGTGAGGTTTTGATTAAAGAAAAACCAGAAGTTAAAATTGATAATAATGAAAAAAAAATAATTTCAAAGAATGAGGTCAAGAGTGAGGTTTTGATTAAAGAAAAACCAGAAGTTAAAATTGATAATAATGAAAAAAAAATAATTTCAAAGAATGAGGTCAAGAGTGAGGTT
>Ga0315336_1001389_pt1 | contig 47894 bp, 20 predicted proteins | sample ASW5metaG_FD_204512 | JGI IMG/M metagenome (GOLD analysis project Ga0315336, IMG submission 204512) | Ammonia-oxidizing marine archaeal communities from Monterey Bay, California, United States - ASW #5 | ecosystem: Environmental > Aquatic > Marine > Intertidal zone | place: USA: California...
TTTACCGAGGTCGTCAGCAAAGCCAACGGTCGTCCTGTGAAGTCAATAATTTGGCCTCGACGGGTTGGGAGGATTCTGTGTTGACTTCACTTTTCATACGCAATCTTAATCGATTAAGATTTGGGATCAGGATTGCGATTAGGATCAAAAAACTCCGATGGTTCGGAATCACAGTTTCACGCCATCAGGACCACGGGGCGTAGGACAGGTTCAGCCTCAATCCTGCGGCAATACAATCGCGCCCGTAGCTATTTTCTGTAGCGTCTCAGGAAATAACCGGTGCTCGCAAGCAAGCACCCGTTCCGCGAGCGACTCCGGTGTGTCGCCCGGCGCCACCGGCACGCGCTCCTGCGCAATCACGGGTCCCGTATCGTAGTTTTCGTCGACGACGTGAATGGTTGCGCCTGATTCTGCGTCACCGGACCGGATGACCGCCTCGTGAACCCGATTTCCATACATTCCCTTTCCGCCAAATTTAGGCAGGAGGGCGGGATGAATGTTGAGCACCGCCCCTCGATATTGCCGGAGCGTCGCGAAACCGAGCCTTTTCATGTAGCCCGCCAGAATGACGACATCCACTTCGTTCTTCAAAAGGGTGTCGAGGATCGCCCGGTCCAACGACTCCGGATCCGGATGCGTCATTCCACTGAGATGGAACGACGGAATACCTTCCCGGCCGGCACGATTCAGCGCACCGGACTCACTGTTGTTGCTGATGACCACCGCCGGCACGGCACTCAAGGCACCGCTCCTGCAGGCATCGAGGATCGCCTGCATGTTGCTCCCGTTGTGAGAGACGAGAAAACCCAGCTTCATTCCGAGCGAAGACCTTCTTGAAATGCACGGGTCAATTGGGTGAGTCCATTCTCCAGCACGCGTACGTCGGAAACAACCGATACCATGTTGAATCCCTGCTCCACGCGGGCGACAGCCGCGGCCGGAGAGGCTTCATGAAAAGCGGCAATCTTCCCGCGCGCCAGCGTTGCATCAAGAATATGTTGAATCGCCTCGTCCAATCCGTAGCGACTCGATCCAGCTGCCGCCGCTTCAATACTAAACCCGAGATCACCCGGTCCGATCAGGCAACCGCCCACCCCGTCGAGAGAAAGAATCTCTTCGATCGCATCCAGGGATTCAACCGTTTCGAACATCGGCAGAAAGAGAAGGTCCTGGTTGATGCGCTCAAAATATTCGTCCCCCTCCAGGACTCCCGCGCGGGCTCTTCCCCTCGATCGCCGTCCTTTGGGCGGGTAGAAACATGCATCCACCAGGGCTTCCGCTTCGGCCTTTGAGTTCACCATTGGGGCGACGATCGTTTCGTACCCCGAGTCCAGCAGCCAGAGAATATCCTGCGGAAGGTGGCCCGCAAGCCGGGGGACGGCGATGCAATCGGTTGAATCGAGCGTCCGGAGCGCGTTGATCATGCTCTCCGCACTCCAGACTCCGTGCTGCCAGTCGAGCAGCACGTAATCCAGTCCCACGCTCGCGACGATCTCCAGGGAGAACATGTTGTCGATCTGGGCCAGGACCCCGAACGCGTGCCCCTTGTCTCTGATTTTCTCCACGATGCGATGGCTCATTCCGCGCCTTTCTTCCGCTCAGCGGCATCTGCGATTTCTGTCACTAGCACTTCCGGATCTTTCGTCCCGTCCACCACCAGGTCCGCGGCTTCTTCGTACACGGCTCCGCGCACGGAGAGCATTTCCTCTACTTCCGCCTGACCTCCGGACCGAAGGGGCGGACGTCGAGTTGCGGATTCGGGATCGGCTTGAATCCGGCCCCACAACACATCGGGTGGAACTTTCAGGTACACGACAAACGCCTCGTCATCGAGAAGATTCCGGTTCTCCGGCGTCATGACCGTGCCCGCGCCAAAGGTAATCACGCATCCGTCACGCTGCATGACTTCGCGGGCGACATCCGCCTCCACTCGGCGAAAGTATGTGTTGCCCTTCGTGGTAAAGATACCGGACAGGTGGTCCCCTTCCCGTTCTTCGATTCCGTCATCCACGTCAAGGTACGGCCAGCCCAGCCGGGCGGCCAAGGACCGACCTACCGTACTCTTTCCCGAGGCTCGAGACCCGATCAATACGATTTTCATCCTTTTCCCCAGCATCCGCCGGTCCAGGCCCATCAGTCTGCGAACTTCACGCGGAAGAATCTATGCGCGTAGGTTGTGGTGGACAGGCGGCCGATGTAGCTCCCCGGAGAGGGCTCACTGATGTCGGCGGGGATGGTTGTCCAGTGACCCAGGTCCGTGCTCCATTGCACGGAGCAAACGTTCCCAGCCGGACCGGACCAACGCAAGACCATGGTCTTCGTTGCCGACCCTCCGGCTACTTCTCCTTGCGGCGGTTCCTCAATCACGAGACCGGTGGCCATCGGGGTCTGGCCACCTCCTCCGCCGCCGCCAACCTGTGGAGAGTTGCCGATGATGGTGCCGCCGTTGTCCACGAAAGCGCCGACCAGCAACGTGCCCGGGTTGTCGATGACGCCGCCGGCCTCCAGGGTCAGCGTTCCCAGAATGGTCACCGTCCGGCTCGCGGAATCGAGCGCGAGCCGCCCGGCGATGGTCATTGCCCCCGGCACCGTCATCGTCTGGCTGTAGGTGTTGGTCCCGCCCGGCACATTGAAGATCGTGACCGTGCCGGCGATGGAGGCGCCGGTGGTAAAATTGACCTGCAGCATGTTGAAGCTCACATCGGTGGTCAGTGCGATCGGCGAGCGGAATTCAAGGAGCCCGGTCCCGCCGAAGGTTGTGCCCGCGTTGAATGCATGCGTATCGGTCTGGAGCCACAGCTCGCCGGCCTGAATGTTGATCTCCCCACTGTTGATCAGCGCCACCTCCATGGTGAGCCGACCGCCGCCGGTAAACAGGAACGTGCCGGCATTGCGGAATTCCGGTGGGATGATGTTGCGGTCGCCTACCCCACTCGCGATGAGATCCAGGTTTCCGGCGGCCTGGTACTCCCAGATACCGCCGGCACTGTTGTGGATCTGCCCGCACCCGCCATTGGCCCCGTTCGGATTAAGATTGATGTCTCCCTGCGTCCAGATGACATGCCCCCGGTTCTCCAGGATGCGGCCGGCATCCATGAATTTAGCGGACGATCCGGAAATCGTGGCCACCGCGCCGGTGGCAATGATGGTGCGCCCAGCCTCCGCCATGGTTCCCTTGCTCCAGTCGAAGGTATCCGTGATGGTCAGCGAGTTCGTGCCCTCGAGTCGGGCGAAGGAACTCATCTCGAAGTTCCCCACGGCCAGGTTCTGGCGCAGGTCCAGGGTTCCACCGTCAATCAGCAACGACCCTTCACCTTCAATCGAAGTTTCGGCCTCGAAGGTGTAATCGCCGAGAAGGCTCAGGGTCGTACCGGCATCCAGTGCGTAAGAGGCGGTATTGGTTCCATCGCAGAATAGTTTGAGTTCCCCGGCCCGTAGTTCGACCGATCCGGTGTTGTTGAATGGCACACGCACGCTCGTCGTGCCGGCATTGGTGGTGTTGATAAAAGTGCCGGCATTGCTGAACAGTTGCTGCAACTCGCCCGCGCCCTCATTGCCGAACTTCGTCAATTCAAGGCCACTTCCATTGACTAGCCAGGTTCCTTCAGCGGTGTTCTCAATCTGGCCTGCACCTCCGAACAGGGAGGAATTCAAATCAATGTCGCCCTGAGTCCAAACCACCAGCCCCCGGTTCTCCAGAATTCGTCGACTATCCAACTTTTTGTCCTGCGATCCGGAAATCGTGGCCACCGCGCCGGTGGCAATGATGGTGCGCCCAGCCTCCGCCATGGTTCCCCTGCTCCAATCGAAGGTATCCGTGATGGTCAGCGAGTTCGTGCCTTCGAGTCGGGCGAAGGAATTCATTTCTAAGTTCCCCACGGCCAGGTTCTGGCGAAGGTCCAGGGTTCCGCCGTCAATCAGCAACAACCCGTTACCTTCAATCGAAGTTCCGGCCTCGAAAGTGTAATCGCTCGGAAGGCTGAGGGTCGTACCGGCATCCAGTGCGAAAGAGGCGGTGTTGGTTCCATCGGAGAATAGTTTGAGTTCCCCGGCCCGTAATTCGACCGATCCGGTGTTGTTGAACGGCACACGCACGCTCGTCGTGCCGGCATTGGTTGTGTTGATAAAGGTGCCGGCATTGCTGAATAGTTGCTGCAATTCGCCGGCGCCCTCATTGCCGAACTTCGTCAATTCAAGGCCACTTCCATTGACTTGCCAGGTTCCTTCCGCGGTGTTCTCAATCTGACCCGCGCCTCCGACCAGGGAGGAATTCAAATCAATGTCTCCCTGAGTCCAAACCACCAGCCCCCGGTTCTCCAGAATTCGACGTCTATCCAACTTTTTGTCCTGCGATCCGGACATCGTAAGGACGGCGCCGGTTGCGATGAGGGTCCGGGCCGGATCCTGCATTGTTCCTCGAACCCAATTCAGGGTGCCGCGGACCAGGATGGATCCGTTGCTGTTGATGACGCCGTTGTTGAATTGCACGACACCGTTCGAATGAACCGTCGCGGAGCCGGTCAGCGTCAAGGTGCCGGACGGGATCGTCAACGTTTGTGAGCCGGAATTTGCTCCCAGCCTGAATCCCGGTACGGTGGGGCTGACGTTCATCGTCACCGTGTAGGTTCCGTCCACATCGATCACGGGCGCATTGCTCACGGCGGGAAGCCCGTTGTCCCAGCGGGCGGGATCGTTCCAATTGCCGGAAATCGGGTCCACCCATCGGGTGGTGGTCAACGCAGGGTTGTCCTGGACGGTTACCGGAATATCAAGATTCGCAATGCCGCCGTTATCCGCTTTGGCGGTCAACGAGACGACGTAGTTCCCCGCGTCCTCGAATCCGGGCACCAGTTGCAGCGTGCCGGAGATCACGCCGTTGGTTGTGGTGTTGGTCGCGACGACATCCTGGAGCGTGGCGAAGAGCGGCACCGGATTCGTCGGCGAGAATTCGAGGAGATGGATCGACGCCTCCTCGGAGGAGACCTGGATCAGGACGTTCGTCGGCACGCCTTCCAGGAGGAACAGGTTCGTGGGCGCGAAAACCGTCAACCCTTCGTTCAGTCCGCACGGATCCGGATCGACGCCGTCGAGCAACCCGTCATCATCGGAATCGTCATCCAGGGGATCCGCGCAGCCCAGTGCCACTTCCGCGCCGTCATCCAGGCCGTCGCCATCCGTGTCCGCGACTTGCGGATCGGTGCCGATCTGGAACTCCGCCAGGTTCGACACGCCGTCCGAATCCGCGTCTAGATCGGCATCGTCAACGAACGGATCCAGATCATTGTCGGCTTCGTATCCGTTGGAAAGCCCGTCGTTGTCGTCATCACCGGCCCGCGAGCGGATCGTAAACGAGGCCGGAGGCAGCGTGTACGACGTCTCTCCGGACCGCCGGGCGAGAATTTCCATGTCCGCGGTCACCGCGTTGGTGGCCAACCGGACCTGGCCCACGACATTGCTGTCATTGCCGAAGACACCCACTACTACGGGGTTGTTCGTATCGAAGGCAAACTGGAAGGACTGGGCGCCCAGTCCCTGCTCGTAATCGACCGACACGTCGAACAATTGTCCGGGGACGATCGGCGCCCCGTTCGTCGGCGTCACCCCGAAAATTTCGGCGGTGGTGAAGGGGAAGGCCACGCCTTCCACCGGAATCGGCGTATTGTTGGTGTCGAGCACCAGCGGATTGCCGGACGTATCCACCACACCGGGCAACAGTGTATTCGTATACGTCACCCCCGGCTCCAGCGGCGTATCCAGGTTTACACGAATCCGCTGGTTAAAATTCTCCAACTGCGTGGTGAACCCGGTCGGAGTGCCGGCGCTGTTCGTGGACGTCACCACGTTGACCGCAGACGTGGGGTCGATCGGCTCGTCGAACTGTATCCGCACAAAACTCCAGAGCGACTGGGCAACGGAATTCGAATCGGGGGTGACGGAAACAAACCGTGGGGACTGCAGGTCCGGCAGGTCGAACAAGCGGACCACCGTACTCATATTGGTCGAGCCGTCCGTGGCGCGCACGGTGGCGGTAATCGCAGTTCCGTTCGTAGCCGCGCCTGCCAGCGAGAAGCTCACGGAATTCGTCGTGTCCTCGAACGGCGTCACCGACACCATCACTGTTTGCGTGGCGACGAGTCCTCCACTCAATTCAACTTCCAGTTCGTAGTCGCCGGAATTGTCGCTCGATCGTATATCAAGATCGAGCGGCAGCGCCGGGTTCAGAAGGATTCCGGCAGCCGGCGAAAGGATCTCGACGTCCGGCGCGATGCCGTCCACCACGTCGTACGGGACTGAGGCCACGGGCGACGTCGCCCCCAACTGGTCCGTGGCCTGCGCCTGCACCTGGAACGGAGTCCCGGGTACATAGTCATCCGGAACCGTCAGTGTAAGCATGCGCAAGGCGCCGTCGGTGTAGTTCGTGGAAAAGGCAAAGGAGCCTGTGGTGGTCACGTGGACATTCGTCACCTGCAGGTCATCGATGGCACTGACATCCAGCATGAATTCCTGGCCGTTGATCAGGGGACCGGCAAGTGGATCTCCCCGCACCAGATCAAGGGTCGGGGACTGGTTGGAGACCACGTTCAACACCAGCGTCACATTGGTGCCAGGATTGCCGAAGGGATCGACGGGGAACGCGCGGATCGTCGTGGATCCGTTCGTCGGCATCAGGATTTTTCCGATGTAGGGCTCTTCAAAGGCGGTCGCCACCTGCACATCGTCTTTGAAGTAGTTTACCAGCGAACCCGGATCCGAAGCCTCCAGAACCGCTTCGACAGACACGAGGCCGCCGGCCACGGGCGACTGCCCGTCGATCAGTTTCAACTGGGCGATCTCGGTCGGAATCGTATCCAGGGTCGCGAACGTCGACTGAAAGGGTTGCCCGGCCGCCTGGTTTCCGCTCGAGTCTGTGACACAGTTCACGCTGAGAGTGTAGAGGCTGTTGATGTCCAGCGGTGAGTCCGGAGCGAAGGCCAGGATGAGATTGTTGAGGCCGACACTGCTCAAGCCGGCAACGACGCCGCCGGGCCCGGTCAGCGTGACCACCGCTCCGGTCGGGGAAATGGGCTCATTGAACGAAAGTCGCATCACCGCCCGTGGGTCGATCTGCACCTGCCCATCGCCCGGGAAGATGGAAAGCATCAGCGGCGGCGTCAGGTCGGCCGTGGTGAAAGCGGAAACAAACGGCGCCACCAGCGGACGCCCCGCCAGGTCCTCCGGCCCCCGGCCAATGACATTGCCGGATGGGTCCAGGCGGTCACCCGCAACGACGACCACTTCGTAGGTGGTCAGGCTGAGCAGAGGGAACGTAGGGGCCAGGCGAACGATTCGCGGCACGCCGTTCGTGTCGTTCAGCACTTCGATGCCGGCATCGACGAATTGATTGGGTGACTGGAGATAGATACCTGCCGTCGTCACCATGTCCGTGGCAAGCGCCTCGCTGAACGTCAGTTCGACGTTCAAGACCGTGGGAAGATCCACGGAGGTATCCAGGGGCACGACTTCCACCACGAAAGGATCGTCCTCATCCATGACCAGGGTCCCTACGTCATTGGTTTCGCTGTTTGAGATCAATTCGCCCGCCCGCTCGGCGATTCCGTTGAAACTGATGGGCCGGATGCTCACCAAAAACGTACCCAGCGGCACCCCGTTGAACACAATCGCGCCGGTCCCATCGCTCTGCGTAAGGAAAGCGGGCAAACTCCGTCCCGGAAACTCCAGGATGACATCCTCGCCGATCACCGGTGTCACCCCATCGGCGCGCATCACGAGGCCGGTTACCGTCCCGCTGTCTTCGAGGATGAGGTCGACAATTTCCGACTCGCCGTCCGCGTCGATCGTACTCTCCGCGGCGACGCCTAAGGCGCCTCGGCGAGCAAGCAGGCTGTAGTCCCCAACCGCCACGTTGGAGAACTGGAAGGCTCCGTCCACACCCACCAGAACCGTCCGCTCCTCGTCGCCCAGGATCGTCCGCTGGTCGAAATCAACGGTGGCGCCATCCGCCGGTGTCGTGCCGTCATTTTCGAACACCGTGCCGGTTACGTCCCCTACCCCGGCAAGAACCACTATGTTCGTCACCAGCTCACCGGCCGTTTCGAGCGTGATTTCCGTTTCGGCCGCATTGTTGTTCTCTGCAAGTGTCAACGAACGGACGGTTACGCGATACCGGCCCAGGCGCAGCCCGGTGAACTGCACGCGGTCGACATCCAATGCATCCGCGGACGCCGTATCGGGGATTCCGATTCCATCGGCGAGGATGTTGACGTTGGTCGCCGGCGTCACCCCGTCGGGCCGGAGGGCGATGACGGTCAAGGAGGCCAGTGGTTCAAGGGAAATGTTGACTTCGAGTTGGGACACATCTTCCGGCAACTCCCCGCCGATGGATCCGGTCAGTTGCGTCACGGGATGCCGTGCGGTAAGCGTGAAGGAGCCGGCGGGCGACCCCGGGAAGCTGAACTGGCCGTCCGGGCCTGACGTCACCGTCCGCTGCGGGGTGATGCGGTCCGAGAACCGGATGGTGACCGGAGCGCCGGGAACGACTTCGACGCCGTCGCTGTCGATCACCGTTCCGAGAACCTCGCCCCGGGATTGCTCCACCAGGTTGACGTAATTGGTCTGCCCATCGAACGTAAGGGTCGTGATTCTGGTTGCGCCAACCCCTGTGACCGGGTCCTGGCTGACCAGGCGATAGGTTCCCACCGGCACGCCGACAACCTGGAAGAAGCCGTTGGAGTCGGTGGTTGTGAAGCCCAGATCACCCAGCGCGACCTGGGCGAACCCCACGGGAGTCACCAGGTCCCGAAGGAGGAATTTTCCTTCAATCGTTCCGGTGGGGCCCAGTATGACCACGACCGAGTTGGTCTGCTCTCGGACGACCTGTGCCGGCATCCGTCCGCTGAGCGTGGTCGGCCCGGAGATGAACTGGGCGCAAACCGCGTAGTCGCCCTCGAACAGGTTCTGGAACAAGACGTCCCCGTTCGAATCCGCCGTCAACGATCCCTGGTTCATCGGGTAGCCGGCCTGTTCGAAATCGACGTTCGCTCCATTGGCCGGCGTCCCGTCGTTCTGCAGGACCGTCACCTCGAGGGCGCCGCGGCCCAGCAGGTGAACGTCGACCGTGTTGGTAACGCCCGGCAGAACGATCACGGTGGCCGCGCCCACCGCCCCGCTGACGGGATCGTCCGCGGTGACGAGGTAGGTCTTCCCGCGCCGCCCCCGGGAATCGAGAGCAGGCAGATCGATCTGGGTGTCGAAGGTTCCGTCCCCAATGGTACGAATGACGAACCCGGTTCCGAAGCTGATGCCGACGTTGACATTGCTGCCCATCGGAAGGCCATCCGGATCGAACACGGTCCCGGCCAGCCGCCCGTTGACATCATTTACACTGGGAAAGCGAAGAACAATGTTGGTCGCATCGGGTTGGATGTCGCTGGTCAGCCCGCTTTCGGTCAGCACCACCGGGTAGAACGGGCTGGTGGCCTGAAGTTGCCAGTCCCCGAACAGAGCCTGCTTCTCGAATATGAACGTCCCCAGCGCAGGATCGCTGTTCCGCTCCCCTCTCAGGATGGTGGTGGGTTCGCCGTTCGGCGCAGGACCGAGGCCGGTCAGACGAACCCGCGCGCCGATCGGCACGCCCTGGTCGTTCAACACCCGGCCCGAAATCGTGCTTTGGCCCCGGAACCGGATGGTGATGTTCCGCACCTCCCCGTCCGCGGTCAGCTCCGTCTCGGTGAATCCCCAGCCGACGGGATTGAAGTTCTCCCCTTCCCCGGTCAGGAAAGGATCGTTCGCACCGGTGAATATCGCAAACGCCTCACCGATTGCCGCCTGGACTTCATCCTGGGTGGCATCCGGATCTGAGAGTGTCTCCTGGATCTTCGTGACATCGGTATTGGCGGCGACCGGCGCCGGCGCGCTGAACAGGTGGCGCCCCAGTTCCAGACCTTCGAAGGCAAACTCCCCCTGGTCGTCCACGGGCACCCAGCGGAAACCGTTGCTGTCCGGCAGGGCGACGTTGATGTTGGTCACGGGGGTTGTCCCGGTCACGTCGAGCACCTGCCCCACCACTGACCCCCTGGGTTCGAACTCGATCAGGACAAAATTATCCACGCCGGGCAGCACTTCCACCTTTGCGCTGCCGATGCGCGGGAAACTGTAAGGCGGCGTCGACTTGTCCGGTCCGCCCGGCGGCGTGCGCTCCACGCCGGCCGCGATCGTTCGCCTTCCGGTCGGCACACCCGTCAATGTGAAGTTCCCGTTACTATCGCTGCGGACCAGCGTTTCGCCGCCGGCGATGATTGCGTTTTCGATCGGGATGCCCAGGGGCGTCTGCACCCGGCCGATAACGACGCTGAGCCCCTGCAGCGCAATGTTGACCTGGTTGGTGACACCCGCACTCGCAAAGACATCCAAGCGCTGTCCTTTCCGCTTTCCGTCCAGGGAAATCGCCATGACATCGTATGTATTTGCGGGAATCTGCTCGGCGGTCCAATACCCGGCTGCATCCGAAACCGCAACCGCGACAACGTGTTCCAATTCACTTCCAATAATCTCTCCGATAAACACGCTGGCGCCGGCATGCCCCGTGAGGTGATCGGCCTCGGTCACGCGCCCGGCAAGGTCGGTGCGGGTCACGACATTGGTGGTCACGACGACCACCACGTTGGTGATGCCGCCCGGTGTGTCCAGCGTGCCGGACACGATCCGGTTCAATCCGTCGGCGGTCTCCGCCTGGATGCTGAACACCCCCAGGGGCACGCCAAAGAATGCGAACCGGCCGTTGGCATCGCTGAAGACACCGCGGCCCCGTTCCCTCGACCCGGGATCGGGAAAAAGATTTACCGCGGCATCGGAGATCGGCGCAGCGCCGTCGTCGCCCACGACCTGTCCCTCCACGGTACCTCGTCCGCGAAAACGCAAAGCCACCGGGACTTCGGTGCCGGCGCGCGGCGATCCCAGGTCGACCGCGTCACGAAGCACCGCCCGGTCGAGTCCCTCGGCCAGTGCCACCGCCTCGGGCAGGGCGCCCACTGCGAAGGCCTCCAGCAGAGTATCCCGGGCAGCCTCTGTCTCGGCCAGTTCCTGCAGCTTGTCACGGTTGAACTGGTCACCCGCCGCCGCGTCGAGAATCAACTCCAAGGCCTCGCCGGAGAGGCCGGTGATATCCGTCGCGGAAATCGAATAGGGAATGCCTGCCAGCACGAAATCGAAATGGAAATACCCATCGGGGTCGGTGAAGGTCTGGCTGACGCGCACCTTGAACGAATCGCACCCGAACAGGCTCACCGTTTCGTCGTGCATGGTCAGCGTAACCGGCACATCAGCAGCGGGGCTTCCATCCGCGCGCGCCACCCGGCCGTTCACGGCCAGGCCGCTGGTCGTCGGCACCAACGTCTGCAAGGGCATCATCGTGACCGGCAACACGTTGCCGCGCGGGTCCATGATTCCGCTCACGGCCAGGGTACGCGCCACTAGAGGCCCTACGGGTTCACGGAAATTGATCAGGGCCACGCGGCCGCCGGGCTGGATCTGGACGGTGGCGGCCGGGTTGCCATTGTCCAACAGGTAGACCGATGGGTCGTCAACGAGATCCTGTTGCAGGGGTTTCGAAAACAGGACCGCCACCACGGTTCCATAATTTCCGATCCGCAACGTGCCGCCGGGCAAACAGGGTTTGGGCGGACGGCCGGCCTTGACGGCAATGTCCTGCTGCACCGAGATCAACGCCGGAGCCAGTTCGTTCACCGCGGTCACCGTCGCGGCGATCTGCGACTCGGGCGTTCCATTCCCGTTGGTATCGATAGACAGGAGTCCGCCGGGATCGTCCACCGGGAAGCGCAGGCATGTGCCGTCGGTGAGATTGTTCAGTGTCCACTCCAACTGCTGGGCGGTACCATTGGTGGTGACCACTCCCAGCGTCAATCGCACGGACGTTACATCATTCGTGAGTTTCCACTCAAACGCCCGACTTGCCTGGTACGGTTCAATCAGCCAAATGCCGGAGACGGCATCGAAGTTTTCGTAACGGGCGGATTGTTCGGTTGTGCCGCTCGAAGGATCGTCGCCGAAACCGGAAGTGCCCGAGGTGTCATCGAGCGCGGCCAGCGTCCACGCCTCGCCGCGTCCGGCCAGGTGTGGAAGCAGGTTCAGCAGCCGGCTCACCGCGTCCGATGCATCGGCCAGGTCCAATTCGCGCGCAAGCGATTCGCGCCACTCGCGACCGGCGTCGGTGGTACGAAGGATCTGGTCGAATCCCGCGCCGAACTCCCGGCCGCCCTGCCAGTCGAGGAGTAGATCGGCGAGAACATGGACCCGTGTGTCACCGTACTGAATGCGTTGCCCGGCCTCGGCCAACTCCACCACCCGGCGTTTCACGAATTCCTTGGTGATCGGTTCGATCTCGGGCGGAAGTTGTGGCGCAGTGGCCACGCTCAAGGCCTGTCCCAGAACCCGGTTGGCCGCGTTGACCAACGCCGGCGGCAGGTTGGTGACAAACGAAGGCATGGCCAGGGTGTCCGGCGAGAGGGTCACGCCGCGTTCGTCAATTCCCATCCGCAGGCGGAACCGGCCGACCAGACCTTCGTCGCCGGTGGTCAGGTTGGAGAAGGTGATGGCCCCGGTCCGTTGGGCGCGGATCTGGAACTGCGCGGTGGCCGTTTGCCCCGGCGCAATGCTGCCGAGCACGACGGTCGAATCGCTCTCCAGGATCCCGCCGCTGATGCTCGCCTCGCTTAAAGTCACCTGGACCAGGTTTGCGATCGTGGCGGACGTGTTGAGAATGGTGACGTACGCGTCGTAGGGTTCTCCGGCCCGCGTAGTCCGGGGATGGGAGAAGGCCATCGAGAAATTCGGGTTGCGCACCAGCACCGAGCCGGCGGCCTTGCCCATGATCTTCACCGTGCCCGCGGCCAACCCGTCGAGGTCCGCGGTCAGGTCCAGGTTCATCACGTGCAGGCCTTCCTGGAGTCCTTCCACCAGGAATTCGCCCTGGCCGGACTGGCCCGGCTGCAAGCGGCCGATATCATCGCCGGTTCCCACTTCCCCGTCCGGCCCCGGCTGCGCCACGGACTGAATGGGCTCGATGATCTTGTTCGGGCCGACGCGCGCGAATCGAAGCGGGTCGTCTCCCGGATTGCCGTAGTCAACCGCAGGCACAAAATCAGGTCCCGGCGGAAGAACGAGCTCGGCCTGGATGTTGAAGGCGCTCAACCCGGAACCGATCGGCGACGCGTTCTCGGTAAAGATCTGCACGCTGAAGAACTGGTTCAGGAAACCGATATTCCCCGGCACGACCATGATGGCCGGAATGGGCGGAATGGTCAGGGTGAGGTCCCGTTCCAGCGCGTCCACCACCTGGAAGTTGATGCCCTTGATATCGATGTTCAGCCGCGCGGTCTCCAAGTCTGGAGGCAACACGGAAGCCAGGTCGATCTGCTGATTGATCTGCTCCGCCTCGGCCAGCAGCTCCTGCAGTTCGGCCGCAGGAATGATTTCGGTGGCCTGGTTAAAGGTCGGCGCCACCACGGGGAACAGTACCGGGATCGTCCTGCCGTCGAGGACAAAGCCCACTTCGAACTCGATCGCGCGGAAGTTCTCCTGATCGATGGCAATCCCCTTCTCCCGGATCTCGTCGAGACTAAGCGGACGGGAGGTGACACGCGAAACCAGGACTTCATCGAAGACCCGAACGGGCACGCTGGAGGGTAACCCTTCGTAAAGCACCACCGGGTCCCCGCTCTCGAGGCGGACGAGGCGGATGTTATCGAGCTGGTAGTCGCCCACCACCGGAAGAGGCGGAAGAAGCAGCGCTTCGTTCACGCGCCCGATCACGATGCGAGCGGGAAAGGACGGCCCGCGAAGTGTCCCTTCGACAAACGCATCGCCGGGAGGAGCCTCCTCCGCGCCGACCAGCTCCACCAACACCGAACCGGCCACGCCCTTGGGCACGGTGAGCATCGGAGGCGAAACCCTCAACTCGGTGCCCGCCACGCGGTACTCCACCGCGGCGATCGGTGTAGAGGCACGCGCAGGGCTACACAGCAAAAGGCATGCGGCAATCCCTGCGACTCGTCGCAAAGCGACAGTCATCACTGATCCACCTCGATCCCGGGCAGCCATTCTCCCGTCTCGGCATCGAACCAGAGGGTATGGGAAAAGTTCTCGTGCAAGGTCCCGCCTCGAGGAAGAACGGTGATCCCCCATGCCAGACGATATCGTCCTGATTTGTCCGCATGCACATGCAGCGGTCCGTCCTCCGGAAGCCAGTTGAGCTGGGCGCGGGAGACAGCGAGGGCCTCCGCATTTCCCATCGCCTCTCGCACGGCATAAATATTCGTCGACAGGATCTCCAGCGGGTCTTGAAGGGATCGCCGGCGCACGGGCTGCCGCGCGGCCGGCGGCTGGCGCATACGTCCCTGGATTTCCGTCAACTTGTCTCCCCGCACGGCAACTTTCACGTAATCCCGGACGACCGGCACACCAAACCAGAGGTGCTCATACCAGAACGTGTAGCCATGGGTATACGGGATGACCGTGCCGTCTGCTTCGTGGATAGAGCCACTGATCGTGGATGCCTGCACCAATCGGAGCTGGTCCGTGCCGACATCAAGGTGCTTGTCCAGGCAATCGAGCGCGCATCGCTCTCCGTATGCCATTCCCTCGACCGATCGCGTCAGCAGATCCGTGCGAAGCAGCTTGATTTCCTGTAATCCTGTTGAATTTCGCTCCATGGAACGAAATCGTGAATCCTTGCGCGTGAGAGGATATTCCGACAGCGCAAGCCGATCCGGGGCATCAACGATTTCCGGAGGGACGTCTTCGTAATGCTCCATCAGCAACACCTTGCCCCCGGCCAGGACATCGCGATACGAATCGCCACAACAATCCTCCGGGCCAAGTTCGCAATTGATGACGGAGACCAGGTTGGAAGAGTTCAGGTAAAGGAGGTTGCTGCTTCGATCGACGCGCGGAGTGAGGCGGGTCAGGGTATCCTTTTCATTGGCGAGAAAGGTCCAAAGCGCCCAGGGTTGGATCCCAACGGGTACGCCATCTACAAAGCCGGTCAACTCCATGCCGTGAATCCAGGAGCCGGCAACGCTCTCGGTGTCCGCCCTGGAAAGAAAACCAGCCAACTGATTGAAGCCGTTCTTGTTGGCGGGTTGGTGAAAACCAAGAATCGTGCGAAGTTGCCCGCTGGCTTGCAGCACCTGGAGCCAGTTGTCCCGTCCGGCGAACGGTACGTTTGTGGCGTTGAGGGTATTACAGGCCATGAGGATGAGAAAGTCGGCATCGGCGCTCCATATCCCCGGGTCGACCAGGTGAACTTCCGGAAACAGGATTGTATTCTGGAGTGGCGAATCATCCGCCAGGTGTCCGTCCAGGTCTCCGTGAGCGAGAGCAAACATCAGGTCCGCCTCGCCGCTTCCCGGGATATTGGCGCCAAAGTCCTCCATGAAACGGCCGAAATCGTTGAAATTCCCCAACCCCTGCGCGCCGACGTCGTCATCCGTCTCAAGGTCGCCCGCCGAATGGTAGCCAATGTCATTGAGCATGGAATCCCTGAACAGAACGCGAGGCTCTGGTCCCGACGAGTTGGTTGTAAACATCAGCCCCACGGTCGCCATTTCCGCCCGGTCGATCAGGACTTCCAGGATATTGCTGCCAGCGCCCGGCCCCACCAATCCGACCCGCAAGAGTTCTTCGTCGGTCACGGGGAGGAATCCTAGCGTCGGTGTCAGACCATTGGTAATACCGAATTCGCCGACGTAATACGTGTCATCGGGCGAAGGAGCTGCCAAGGCCACCGTAAATCCGTCGTTCGTCGATATTGTAACCAGCGCGCTGTAGGTCTTATTCGGGGGGCCCAGTGCGGTGATGCGCAATCGATCCGTGGCGCGAATGAGAGCGGCCGGGGACCTGGGAACTCCGTTTCGAGCCGGGTAATCTCTGAGCAGGAATTCCGGTCCTGTATCCGGCACAACATCCACCCAAAACGTGGCCGGTTCTTCGAAAGTCGTGGTACCGACATCGTTCAGGATCTGCGCCGTGATCGTCGCCTTGTCGTTTTCGTCCGGCGGATCACTGGGATGGCCCTGCGTGTCTCCGGAGAATGTGACCTCCACGGTTTTTTCGCCCGTGTCGGCGGTGTTAATAGTGCCCACCGGCGCCCGGAAGTTGTCCGGGTCATCCTCGCCCATCAGGATGGTCGTCGCCGTGTTTGACGCGACCGCGCCGATGTTTGTGGTGTACCCGCCCACAAAGACATTCGGTGTCACGCCACCGCCTCCCGATCCCCCGCCGCTCGGAGGCCCGATGGTCACTTCCAGCCCATCCAGTTCGTTTGTCCCGTAATTCATGATCGAGACCACGAACTCGTGATGAAGGTCCGTTCCGCCGTCGTTCCCACGATGTTTCTGCCGACCGGTAAACTCCTTACCGCCCGATACAAAGTCGAATTCCAGGTCGATGACATTCTGAACACGCCGCCGGTGTTCGTTGATGAGGCCATTGTCCAACAGATCTCCGAGATAGTCGGAGTAGGTGTCTTGCGTGTTGCTCTGCACCGTATCCCGGATGAAGAGGAATGCATCCTGGATGAAATTCCTGACTCCATCCGGATCGTCGATCAACCCGTTGATGAACCCCTTGTCTCCCGCCTTTGCCCGGATGAATCCGCTGACCAGGTCCGCCTCCGTCGCGTAGGGTCCGCCATTGGTGGCGATGTCGGCAATGAAATGCTCGAAGGTGGGATAACCCGCCGCGAGGTACTGGGCAGGGTCTTTGGAGAGGGCTAACCCGGCGGTAGCCGGGTCGCCGGCAATCCCCCCCATAGTCGCCCGGATCGCCGCCTTGCCGACTTTCTTGACGATCTTACGATCTTTGCCGCCGAACCAGTCACGGACATTACTGCGGGGCACAACCGCGGGCAGGTCGTTGCGCTCGACGCGCAAACGAGCCCCTGCCAGGAGGGCGGCAAAATCCTGGTAGACGCCCCACTCGTACCCGTCGGCAACGGGCATGCCCCGGGCACAGAGATTGGCGTACACATTGCCCAAGTCCTCCGCTCCGGTATTGATTCCATGATTGACGTAGGCACCTTCCAGCACCCATTTGAGCAGCAACAAGTGCCGCCCCATGCCGGCATCGCCGATCGGATCATCCCCGAAGGGCGGCGGTTTTTCAACCGACATGGCGGCATACTGAAAATGCTCGCGACGGAAGGGGAAATAGGAGACCTCCGGCAGGAATGCGCGAACGTTGGTGTTGGTGGCCGTCACAAATGTAAAATAGAAGGCAATGATTTCCGCCGGGGTGACAGGACTGAAGAAGGGGTTGTCGTCTGTCTGCACCATCGGGCGGTCAACCTCGATCTCGGCCTCGCCCGCCTGATTCGTGAATTCGCCGGGCAGGATGTAGACCCATTTTTCGACGTTCGTATTTACCACGCCATTGTCGAGGATGGGGTCCACCTCATTCGTCCCGATCAGCGCCCTTGGAATTTTGAAATACCAATCGCCCTGCATGTTTTCGTCGCTGTAGGGATCACTGGCGATGAAATCGGTCTGGTTGGTGAAGGAATTCTCCAGGTGGACGGGCAGGAGCAACTCGTAATCGTTGTCGCTGTCTTTCGGCCGGTAGGCTCCCCTGCAAGCGTCGCAATGATTGTTCTTCCACAGGCAGGCGCCGCTGCCCTGTTCCAGGATCCAGAGATGATCGTGATCCAGGAGATAGCGCTTCACCTCGGAATAAGCCAGGCTTTCATCGATGGCTTGGATGACCTTGGCCTTGATCTGCTCCAGCAGGACGCAAAAGTCCTCCTCGATATTCGGATCGGGAGGCGCTCCCGGGACGTTGTGCTTGAAATCCACATCGCTGCTGGTCTGGATGGGGGCCAGGTCAAATCGGGAGACGTTTCCGGCGAGATCGCGTGCCACCAGGGCGAACGGGCGACTGGGCAGCGCGTGTTCCAGGAAGGAGCGGCCGGCCATCTGGTAAAAGGTATCGTCCGTGCAGTCTCCGTCCCCGTCCTGGTCCTCGCCGATGAAGAATTCCAAGTCCATTTCCGCGGTAAAGTCGTCCCGGCCGATGATGAAAACCCGCCGCGTGCGCGGGTTTCGCACCAGGGCGATCGACGGGCCGTTCCGGTCGGCCGCGGCGATGTCCTTCAGGACAGCCTTCGGATCGATCATCATGCTGCCCCCGGTCAAAACCTCGAATTCGGCGGTCTCGTTTTCCCAGTTAAACTTGAGATTGGCATCGTCCGTGAAAAACTCCTGGATCACTGCCGCGTCGGAGATAGCCCCCGGAGCCCCAATCACCGGCATGGGAAACGATGCGGGAACGGTTGCCTCGAACGTGTATCGCACTTGCGGCACGCCCCCCTCCGAGTAGAGGGCATCGATTTCCACCAGGCGGTCGGCCCCGGTCAATCTCGTCTGCACCACCGAGCCAAGAGGTTCGTCCGCTTCGTGCTCCCGGTAGAGGGTCAGGTTGAGCAGACTGATATCCTGGACGTTGGCCGAGCGGATGTTTTCCAGGACACGGGCTGCCTTTACGAGGACATCCTCGGTCGTGACCTGCAGAGGGTAGATGTCCACGCCGAAAATACTGACATCGTCGCCATTCCATACCGTGACCCCGTCGCTTCGCCCGAACAGGCCTCGCCCCTGTCCGCCGATCCGAACATCCAACCGTTGCTGCGAACCGCCGACCAGTTCGTTTGTGGACGGCATGAACGGCGGCGGCATATACGTGTCGTTCTGGCCGACCGTCACTGTAATTGTCGCATCGCCCGACCCGCCGCCGTCATCCTTGACGGTCAGCTTGACGGTCTGCGATCCCGAGGTGTTGAACTCCGGAACGGCGGCGAACGAACCCTCGAAATCGATTGTCCCGTCATTGTCGAAGTCCCACTCGAAAAAATGCTGATCGTAGAGGCCGGGATCTTCCACCTTCGCCACCAGGATGGGCGTCGCCCCCGGAAGAACGTCAAAATCGCCGTTCTCTATCGTCACCACGGGGTCCGCGTTGGCAACAGTCACTTTCACACTGGCAAATCCGGCGACCCCATTCTCGTAGGCCACCGCGCAACTGGCGATGAAGCTGCCGTCCTCCAGGTAGATGTGAGCTACGATCTCCGAGGAGGTCAGATCGCTGCCACCGTCCCCGAAGTCCCAGAGGTATTTTGGTGCGCCCTCGGCTTCATCCGGCGGCGTCACGGAAGCCGTCAGCGTGACGCTCTCTCCCTCCATGACAGCGCCACCACCGGAGAGCGAAACAACCACTTCGGGTGGCGGACGCCCCTCCAGAATCAGGCGAAGGATCTCGTGCGTGTGGGGGTTGCCAAGCATCCCGTTGTGGCTTCCAAGCTTTTCGTCGTTTGCCGACTCGAGAGTGACCACCGGGTAAACTCGCGCCTCGGAATCGTTCAAGTCCAGATTCCCCGCCTTGTACCCTCGCGAGAGGCTGAGTAGGGGCACCGTGCCGTCGCCCAGCGTGCGAACCACCTCGGTGCCCTCCCGCAGTTTGTACTGCCGGGATCCGAGCGGAAGGTTCGGGTTCAGCGTTGCAGGATCCGGTGTATCCACGCCCGTCAGGTCTTCCGACTCCCGGATGGGCAGTGCCGGGAAATTCACTGCCACGTCATTGTTCGTTCCGGGGATCGGCACAAATCGCCGGGTCAAGGCCACCCGCCCGGGGCTCAGGGCGGTCGACTGGATTCCGATCAGATGAAAGTATTCGATTTCAAAGATATCGTTTCGCCAGTCCCCCAACTCCGGAATGTGCAAATTCTCGTGATTCACAATGACCGGACTGGTCTCGAACTGTTCACCCAATTCTTCTTTGAGCACGTCGTCGAATAGGTATTCCGACATCCCCTCCTTGTACTCGTCGTAGTCGTAGACCTCGTAGGCAACACCATTGGTGTTCAGGTCCCACCCCGCCTCGAAAAGCGGATTGAGACCCAGGTCGAACTGGGCTTTGGACGGTACGAGCTGGTGAACACCCTGCACGAAGATGGAGGCCCGCTGGAGCATCGGTTTCGGCGCAATGATATTCATGGCCAGCTCGTCAAAGTCGCCGTGCTTCATGGCGTTGATTGCCTTGGCCGCCCCCAGCCAGGGCGTGCCCATGGTGATAAATCGCGCAACTTTCGTGTCGCCGCCATTCAGAATGTACGTACGCGAGACCAGGCCGCCCATGCTATGCGCCATCAGGTCGATCTGCTCGGCCTCCGGGTGCATCTCCAGCACCAGGTCGATATACTCGCCGAGTTTGTCGGCAGACTTGGTGTTGTCCTTGCGCCAATCGTACGGGAAAACGTACAAAGTTGGTTTGGGAGATTGGGCCAGATCGGGAATGGCGTCGCTGTCCACGAGTGTCCGGCGTCGATGCCACTCGTGCGGTTGTGCGCCCGCATCCTCGTCATCGATCTCGCCCGATCGATAATCGTACTCCACGTACCCGAGATCCCCGACCAGGAACTCGAGCACCGGCGCATAAATGTCCTTGATCCCAAACGCTTTCCGCGTGATGTCGCCCGGCTCGATGGAGGTATCGACTGATTCTCCGGCTGCGTCGAGATTGAGGAGCCGGCTATCGAAATCCGGGGGCTGGTTGAGTAACTGTCCGTGGATCCACACGTTCTCGTTGTCGGCGTTCCACAAGTCCGAGCCCATGATGCCGGGAACGAAGACCAACGGGCGGGTCTGGAAGGCGACCGGCTTCTGCACAAAGGCGCCCGGGGTGAGGATCGGCTCGAAATTCTCACTGAAGTATTTCAGCGCAATCTCCAGGCTCTTGATGGCCGCCGATTCCGGGTCGTTGCCCCCTTCCCATTCCTGCTTGATCGCAGCGGCGTCGTCGATCATCTGCCCGATTAGGCTCAGCCCGCCCTCTCCGGTCGGGTCGACAAGGAGGTCCTCGGCGCTCTCCAGGTCCGCCGTATACCGCCCGATGATCGGGTTGTCCCGCTGGTCCTTTTCAACATAGAAGGACGGAAGAACACTCGGCACAATCGGGAATTCGAGAGGGATGTTGAACACGCTGAACGACAGCCTGCCGATGTTGTATTCCTGTGCAAAACCGATGCCCGGCCCGGCCCAGACAAGCGAGCCGGCCCTTAGATAGTGCCGCTCCAGGTCATCCTGCAATTCATCCAGACGCGAAGGTTCCAACTCCCGGGGAAGAAGCACGAAGGGTCCAGCCAGGTAGGTGTTGTACAGGTCGGACTCCCGATTCCCCTCATCTACCAACCGATGGGCAAAAATCACGGTCGGATAGCTCTCCCAGAAGTTGACGAAACGGACGATGCTGTCGAGAACCTCCGTTATGGCGCCGGTGCCGCGGACGAGGTTCTCGATGGCGGTTCCCGGATCCGTGTCGAACACGTTCTTGAATGTCGAATAGGACCTCAAGCCATCCTTGGCCCAGCGCACGATCTCCTTGATCTGGAACATCGGCACCACGGACGGATCCTCCAGCATGGTCGGTACGGCGTTTGCACGTGCCGAGGGCAATGGCATCCCGCTCGCGTCCAGGGAGGCCATGGCCACGTCGATTTCCTCTCCGGCCGCGCCGGGCGCCCGGATCACCACGTAGTAGTGCGTCGTCTTGTCCGGGGCGGGAACCTCTTCCCCATCCAGAATCGCCGCCTCCGCGATGTCAATCGGCTCCAGTTCGTCCACGAATGCCTGGATCAAGGCAGGATCGGACAGCTCGGACAGTTCAAATGCGGTCATCAGGTCCATCGCGCCGCCGTAGGTCACGATCTCGCAATGAGGGGGCGACTGAATCATCTGCTGGTTCGAGCCGGCATTGATGATGTTGACGCCGGAGACATCGGTCACGAAATCGCGCATGCCGCCGCCAAACTCCACGATGCCTCCGACCAGGGCCGGATGCAGCGGATTCGTCCCGATCGGTAGCAGGAGACTCCGGGGATCCAGGATGAAGCTGTCTGCGCCCGCGGCCACAACCAGCATACCGTCCGCACGAAGGACGATGGAGTTCGCTGCCCCCTCGCCGGGCGGCAACACAATGGGATCGCCGATCACCACAGGCGTATTCGGAACGGTAATGTCCACCACCTCGATCCGGCCCTCGGGATTGTTTTGCGTAACGCCGAAAGAAACCAGGGCAAGGTCCTTGATCACCTCGATCCCATTTTCCACCAGCTGCTGGCCCGGCAACAACAGCACCCGCTTGGGCCGATCATCGTCCTGGAACTCGACCACGGCGTCCTGCAGCGGCAGCAACCCCGTTCCGCCCAGGACCAGGCGGAAACCGGCCGGGCCGCTCCCGTCCACCCGCTCATATACCGTGGCCAACAGCCCGAAATTCGAACTGAAATCGAAGTCGCTGATTCGCTCCACGAAATCGTTCGGGGCGAAACTGAATGCCAGGCCGAAAGGATCCACCAAGTTGATGCCGGGCTTGGGTGGAACCTCGGCGCCACCATCGCAGTAGTCCCCGTCGAAATTCGTATCCACGCCGGACACGAACACGTCGTCAAAGGTCGCCCGCAACTCATCGTCGGACTGAACTCCAATGACGAACGCATTGATGTCCAGCAGCACAACTGACGTCACATCCGCGCCCAGCTCCAGGTACCCCAGGAAGGGCGGATCCCATTTCGATTTTGCGATCAACGACGCCGGGCTCGTGCTGATGGCTCCGCGGATCGGATCCTCCAGTTCCAGGTGCCCGTCATCCATGATGACGGGTACCAGGTTTAAGGCCTTCGTCTCCGTGACCCCGCCGGAAAAGACGGCGAGGTAATCCGTACGCTCGAGACAATCAATGATGTCGCCGGAGGCCGCCGCGGCCAGGGTGTATTCCGGGATCAGCTGCATCGATGAAGGACGGCCGTCGATTTCGACCTTCCTGACTATGCCCCACTCCAGTTCGTCCTTTAACTCAAACGCCCACAACCGGCCGTTCTCCACCCCGTCGCGCTCCAGCGCGTACGAAAAAGCCCCCTTGAAGACCACCCCGGCTCCTTCCTTCAATTTTGGCAGGGCGAGTTTAGACTCCGAGGCCTGGTTAAACGTCAGGTTGAAGGGCTGGTTTCCGCTGCAGGCAAAGTCCTGGTCGAACGCGGTTCCTCCCACGTCGCTCAAAGAGGTTCCCACCGTCAACAGCACCGGCCCTGTCGCAAGACCTCGATAAAACACCGTAACTTTGCGTCCGTCCCCGGATACCTCGATGTGGGCAATGCTGTGGTTCTCATCCATCGACAACCAGGTGGGCGGAGACTCGCCCAGGGATTGCTGATTGAGGGGCTCGTTGAAGTTCAGCTCGATCGGTGTATACGCCGAAACGCGCTTGCTGCCTTGCGGCGGCCACACCCGCACCACCCGCGGCCCGAACGGATCCGGCGCACCCGTGCCGGCCGGAGGTGTGCCGCCGAACGGAATCGCGTGCAATAGCTCCACCGAGTTGTTATTGGCGTCCACCACCTCGATATGGAGGGTGGCGAGCGCCGGTTCGACCGCGATTACCCGGAACGAATGCAGCTTTCGAGCCGGCGAATCCGCTTCTACCCCCAGGTCCTCGATGGAGACCGCATTCGCGCCCAGGTCCTCCGTCCCCAGCAGTGCCCGAACCGACTCGACCGTGACAACGGCGTTTGCGGCCTCGACATCGTCCAGGATCAGAATCTGCAGGACTGCTCCGTCACCTCCAATGGGTGGAAACAGCGGATCGTGGGAGGGCAGCACAACCGGAGGCGCCAGCCCGTCGATGCTGCCCTCGGCGATAACCGGCAGGGCAAACAGCAGCTCCGCGCTGAATATTTTTTTATCCTGCTGTTCCCGAAAGATGGGAATCGGCACCGGTCCGGCCACCTGTCCTGCATATCGGGGATGCGTCGCCCGTAACAGCCGGGAAGCTCCTTGCAGGGAAGGTTCCAAGGCGAACACAAAAAATCCGTCTTCGTTCGAGATGCAGACCATTTCTCCCTGGCGAAAGCTTCCCGGCTCCCGCGGTTGGTTGACGAAGTCGGTCGCTACTACGGCGCCGACCACGGGAATCACGTCATCCTCATCAACCGGCCGGCCGTCAGCGTCCACCTCGGCGGCGATGACGTGGCCCAGGATCGTCGCCTCGTCGCGCTCCGAGAGGGACACGAAACCGACGACGGAAAGGTCTGGTTGGGTCACACGTTCCGGCTGCTCGTCCGCGATGCCAAACCGGTTGGTACTCACGGCATTCGGCAGATCCGTCGCTTCTTCCAGCGCCTTGAGCCGGCGCTGCAGCAGACCGATAAATGGCGGGGACTTGGCCACGAGTTGCCCGGTTCCCGGACCGGTGGATTCGTACTCCGCCAGGTCGATGATCTCGTAAACCACCGTGTCGCCGTACTTGCGAGGAATCGTCATCGCGAAGGTTGCTTCGGCAGGATCGACGCCTCCAGGCAGGCCCAGGTCGACTTCCTCCACCGGGAAGGTGACGTCGACTGCGCTCTCCAGCGGCGGCCCGTCCTCCTCGTACTGGAAGGCGCCGATCAACTGGCCGGTTTCCGGCGGCGTGTTGTCCAGGATCGCGAGTAGTTCCGCCACGGGGATCGTCTCCAGGCGAAACTGCGTTTTCGAGGAAATCGCCCCCGGCTCGACAAAGATCTCAACCATCCCGCCGGCACTCTCGGCCTCCAGGATGCCACCCTGCCGATAGAGCCCTACGAATCCGTCGTCGAAGAGCTGTCGGTTCACCGGCAGTACATTGCGCGAGCCGTTGGCGTTCTGGATGGTCGCGGTGACGAGATCCTCCTCATCTCCCTGGATGAATCCGTAGAAACTTCCGTCCGGGAGACTCAACACCGTCGCGGCTTCGCCCGAGGATTCATTCACCAGGATGACGGGTTGGCCGGGCTCCGCGGCTCCCGACGTGCCGTGCACCACGACTGCGCTCGGATCGGCACCTGCAACGAATCCAACCAAATTGGAAAGGACCTCAGGCGGGACATTGGTGGCGCCGGGCTCGTAGATGATCAGTTCGACGCCGGTGCGATCGAGGGCGTCGCTCTCGGTAGTGAATGAAAACGCCGTCTCGCCTTCCAAAGGCATCCCATCCACACCCAGGATATTGGTGGAGATCGTCAGCGTGTGGGGCATCACGGGCTCCAGCGGCGTCGAGGGAAGGAGCGTCGCCACCGTTCCCTGGAGATTCAGGGTCAGGCTTGCGGCAACCGGACCGTTTGTGTCCACGAGTTGGACGCCGTCCGTGCCGAACGTACCCGGGTTCAGAGGCTCGTTGAACGCGAGCACGACCGGCGCGACCAACTTGACGTCCGTGCTGCTGTCGGCAGGTTCGACAAAGATTACACGGGGACCGCGCGGCATCGATGTGAGATCGGTCATGACCTCTCCCACAGGGTTCGTGACCGATATCTGGGCAAAATCCGTGTCGCCGGTCACAGGGTCGAATACGGCAACTTCCGCCGTACCCACCGGCGCGGGAAGTAGATAGCTTCCATCCGCCATCGACACCGTGATCCACGAGGTGCCGGTGATCCGCGCCGGAAAGCCTTCCACCGGCTGTCCGCCCGAGTCGCGGATGACCCCCGACACCAACCCGTGCGCTTCCGCCACTTCCACCAGCAAATACTGGCCGGCTCGCCTCAGACCGGGAAATCGCGCACCCACGCCAGGCTCGAGCGATTGCAATACGCCGGCGGCATCCGTCTGCAGGCGTTCCACCGGTTCCAGCCCGTGCAGACCAAGATCCGAAACGATCCGAGCCAATATATAATTTGTGTTCGTGGGCAGGCTGGAGACCTGAAGAGACAGGAAGCGATTCGACGCCACGCCCGTAACCGTCAGATCGAACGCCGCAGCCAACGTCTGGTCCGGCGTCAACAAGGTCTCCAGGTCTTCGGAAAACAGGGCGCGCAGAGAAACGGCCTGAGGGGATGTCATATCTCCCGGTCCGGCGCTGATCTGGATATCTTCATCGGCAATCGATCCGCCGGTGTCGTCGAAAACCTCTCCAAGGAACCCATCCGGCTCCAGTACCCGGAAGAGGACGGATGCCCCCGCCAACTCCTCCGCACCGAAGAGCAACAACGGCCTCATCGAAAAGGAAAGATGCGCCGTATTCGAACTGGCAGTCATGCCCTGGTGAAAACGATATCCGCTCAGGAAGACTTCATAGGGCGCCGTGAGTCGGATCGAGGAGTCGAGGAGCTGATACGTTTCGGTCACCTCGGCCCGCAGCGACAACCCGCTGCTCAACACGCCGGTCTCGTTGGTGACACTGACCGTGGCCATGCCGGTGACCTGGTTGGCGGCGAGACTGGCCGGGCTGCTCGATGGGGCCACCGAACCGGCCGCTACAAATTGCTCATCCGGTTGCACCGGTAGCGCCGAGGCGGACAGTAGTTGTCCCACCACGGCGGCAGGAGGAGCCACGGGCGCCGGATCCGCCACGACCAGCGCATACGCCCCGGCGACGGGCAGCGAGGTCGTGACTTCGTTGGTGCCGGCCCCGGTTACCGGCTCGACCACGCGCCACGCCGGAACCGTGTCGTCCCAACGCGCCAGCGCTGCGGTTTCCGCCACTCCGACTCCGGCACCCGGGGAAAGCCGCGCACTCACCGGCTGATCCGGTTCGCTCGTACTCTCGAACCAGAACGCGTTCACCGGGCTCCATCCCTGCGGCAACAGACCCGGCAGAGATTGCCCGTCCACCTGTTGCAGGGTCACGGTCGCGGGTTGAGAGAAGGTCGCCGCGGAGACATCGAGAAACACCTGGCCCGTCACGTTGCTTATGGTGCTCGCGACGCCCGCAGGAATGGAGTTCGAAACGGCGGTGCGTTCGACCAGCCGGGGATTGGGCACCTGTCTGACCGCACCTTGCAGCAAAGGCAATGTGCGCCAAACCGGCAGGTGCCCATCGCGCTCGAAACGCCAGACGTAATTGCCCGAAATGCTTCCCAGCGTAACCACGCCGTAGTCGGGATCGCTGGTCAGCTCGAGCGAGCCGGCAGGGCCATCTTCGAAAACAGTCACGGCGGACAGCGGCTGTCCCGCGCCGTTCAAGGTCCGCGTCAAGGCCAGTGCATACGGCAGGCCGGCCGGCGCCGCAAAGATCAGGGTTTGGAGTTGAGGCAGTCCCGCGCCCGCCTGGAACCCCATGGCGATGGTTCGTGCCAGGGAAAGGCCGCCGACCGGAAAGATGCTTCCGGTTCCATCCTCATTGACGGTGACGGCCACAAATGGCTTGTTGCCGGCGCTTGCACCATCCGAACTCGTCAGCCCGGAGGAATTTGTGATGCTTTCGATCGAAACAAAAACCGGGTAGAGCAGTTCCCTAGGCCCGGTGTTGGTCAATACCAGGTCCACGTTCCAGTCTCCCGTCGCCTCGTTCAATCGCAGCCCCTGATAAAACACCAGGATCTCGGCCGAAACATCTTCCGCAACGAACAGCTGGGCGTTGTGATTGAACGAACGCACTTCGCCCGCGAAGGCCTGCCCCACGAGCAGGACAAAGGCGATATGTAGAATCTGGCTACGGGTTTTCATCATAAGTAATCGTAACGTCCGGTCCTGAAAAACCCACGCCCTTGACGGAAACCGGTACCTCGCCCGCAAGCCGGTAGAAGCGCACGGCGGCGCCCTGGTGTAACGTCAAGGTCTGCGCAAACGGATCGGAGACCACCAGCATCTCCCGCGCATAAGGCCGGGTTCCCCGCGCGGAAGATTCCACATGAGGCGGATTCGGCCGGGCGTCGAAATCAAGAATACGAAACTCACCGGACACCTCGTCATTGGTAATCCGCACCGGATGATTTCCCGAGATGCGGAAAAATGCGGGGGCATTCAGCAACGGAACAGACACCGTCATCGCGTTCAGGTCGAACTGCGCATTGAGAACCGGGGTGAACGAACCGTTGGGATTGTCCGAACCCAGGAGTTCCAAGTCCAGCGTGCCGAGATCCGCATCGTAGTAAATGACCGTGTCGTTCCCTACAAATTGCAACCCGGTGATTTGCGAAGGGGTTTCCCCGGTCAGGCGAAAGCACCGCGTTGCGCCCGCCTTGGTCAGCGCCATGCGGTCCCGAAGGAGGTCGACGGCAACACCTCCTTCCCTGGCATACGCGCCACCCGGTTGCGCGGACGACTCCACATCGACAACCATCTGCAATCCCGGTTTGACAACCAGGTTCGATACGACGGCTTGGGATGAATCAGCATCGAGATTGTCGATGAGTGTCAATGACAGCATGGGCGAGTCAATCAACACGCTGGAAGGCAATTCAACGCGAACGAGGTAGCTCACTTCGAACAACACGTTGGTCGATGGCGGATTCACTCCCGCGTCCTCGCGCAAAACGTCCTCGTCCGGAATCGGAAGCCCTCCCCCCGGACTGGACGGAGTCCATAGGAATCCGAACGCATCCACGGTCAGAATCGACGCCACTATTGTCTGGTTGCTGTTCTGCAGCGACATGGTGAAGGAGTCGATGAACTCCCCGGGAACGATTTGCTCGTTCGACTCGAACGAGACCTCGAATCGAACGCTGGCGGATGGGTACTGTGGCGGCACGCTGAGCGGAATGAAAACCCGATTGACGACCTGGCCGCCGCCGGTTTGGAGCAGGGTATCGGCTGGTAGAGCCGGAGGCGCTGCCCCCATGAACGACAGGATCGCCGCGAGGACCGAACGCCGGCACCAGAAACCGGCCCTCGATTGAAAATACCTTGAGGGAACGGAAAGAGTCTCCCGCCCAACCTCATGCCCCGACTGCGAACCGCTACCCATGCACCTGACGTCCTAGCTCACTAGGGGCCGTATTCTATTCGTCCAGTCCGTTTTGGCAATGGTTAACTTAAATCACAATCATCCCGCACCCTTCATGACCCGTAATTGTCTTCATTATACTCGACAATTCGGCGGCTCTCCCACGAAGGGTCTTGATTCTGAGTCCTTTCGAATTCACTGAAGTGGTTCAAACATTGAAGTGTCGTGGGTCTTCCCCTTCTTCCTTCGATGTTCAATGTTGGACGTTCGATGTTGGACGTTCAAACTCAGATTCTTCGAAACGTCTAACCGTGATCACATGACCGGACTGAAAGGGAAGCCCCGGAACTCTGGTGAGTTCCGCTACATTTTTTGTGCGTTTTCGCGCCTCTTTGTGGCGATCCCTGCGGAGCCTATACCGTCAACCGCCGTCCGCGGGCGCGAATCTCCCAGCGTTCTCCAGTGGCGCGGCCGTCGCGGATGATTACCGCTTCCTGGTGCAGGGCAACGGTGGGACAAATGTGCCAGGGAATGCCGAACAGTTCATCTCCGATCGCAAAATCGCCGGAACGGGATGTCTCCAACATCATGTGTTCTTCGTTTTGTATCACCGGATTCGCATCCGGCAACTCGGGAAACCGGACCCGGTTCCCGATCTCCTGTTCCGCCGCAACTGCCTTGTGACCCAGGTCGAGACAGAGTCTCCCTTCCAGCGGCTTGCTGACCACCCGGGTCAACACTGCCGCGGCCGTGTTGAATCCGAGATCGGGAAAATGCGCTTCCATTCCCGCATCCCAGTACAGCGTCGTGCCCGGACTGCATTGATAGGAAATGTCGGAGAACTCCTCCGACAATGCACGCCTCGCGTGTACGCCGAAGGTTGGGGAACCACCGCCGACGATGTGCTTCACCGGGGTCCCCTGGTCCCGAAGCGTGCGGAGAAACGCCAGCACGGGTTCAAACGCTGCAACGGAATTGGATTCACGATCCGCAACCGGCACATCATGAACATGTCCATCGTACACGTGCAACCCGGCGAACTCGACCGCGGAAGACTCGGAAACGTGCTTGCATACCGCCGCGGCCGCCGGGCCCACTTCGATCCCGGTGCGGTGCATCCCGCAATCGACGTCCAGGTACAGTGGCAAGACGGCTCCGCCGGAAGAGAAGACCGAGGAAATTGTATCTACCACATTCGGATCATCCACGAGAGCGGCGATCTTTACATTGGGATACTTACGGTGCAGTTCGAGTAGCCGCCGAATGTTGGGCCCCACCGGTTGGTAGGCGAGCAGAATGTCAGGAACGCCCGCTTCGGCCGCCATTTCCATCTCCGCAATCGTGGCGACCTTGCAGGCCGTGATGCCTGCTGCAATTTGCATTTCCATTACCTGCGGAAGCTTGTGCGTCTTAACGTGCGGCCGAAGATGCTCCACCCTGCCCTCTACAATTTCCACCATGCGGCGAATATTCTGCTCTACACGCTCCGGCCACACCAAAAGCGCGGGCGAAGGGACATCTTCGGGATTCTCGATCTGATACCATGGAGTATTCATCATTTTCTTTTATAACGTAGAACATGTTTCGCCAAACAGTTTTTGCGAACCAATCCTAATCCCAATCCTAATCCCAATCTTTATCGCAATCTTAATCGCAATCTTTATCGATTAGGATTGTGATTACGATTGGGATTAGGATTAGGGGGGGGGCTGCCACCTATTCAACCTCGTTAACCAGACACCGGTAGGTCCGCTCTCCCCCCGATGAAGCGGAACCGCTGGTGTTTGTGGTAAAATCGTCGGTGAACAGGTAGGTGGAAGACACTTCGCCGGTCTCGATCCAGGTCCCAACTCCGTCCGCGGCATTCAGGAACGGGGTCCAGATGACGTTCGTCGCATCCACTTCGTCGGTAAATTCCACTGCATACTCCCGCCGCGGCTCCGTCGTGATCGTGATCTCCACGTTGGGCGAGCCCGTGCCCGGTTCCACGAAAGAGAATCTGAACACCGAGGTGGCATCGATCGGGATTGTTCCGGAAATGAGTTCGTCGAGATTTCCCTGGAAGTCGCCGTCGGGATCTCCATCGGGCCCATTGTTGATATCGACCGACCCGTCATCTTCCGGGTCGAATCCATACGCGTTTTCCCAGCAGCTGGGAAGTCCGTCCCCATCCAGATCCCCGCTCGACAGCAGCAGAATCACGGCGTCGTTGGAATAGATGAGATCCGCCACGCAGTCGACGCCGAGGACCGCGCTGTTTGTCTCCGTGAACTCTCCCGAAACGGACGCAGCGGTCAGCACGATGAACTCGTCGTTGAGTCCGGGGAAGAATCCGTTGATCAGATCGAGTTCAAAGGCACCGTCCAGGTCCGCGCTCCCGCTGACGGAGAGTTGATCATGCTCCGTTTCAGGAATCTCGCCGCCGACCTCGATAAACAAGGTTCCATTCGACATCTGATTGTAATTTCCGTCCGCGGTGAGGACTCCCGCCGACAGGCCAGGACTCACGATCCCTTCGTTCATCACGTCCCCCTCGAATGTCCCCGAGCTGCCCAGGAACCCGTTCGGATGCAGGCGTATCCGTCCCGGCGTGGAGTCCGTGCCGTTTGTCCCGATATTGATCGATGCGCCGTCCACACGGGTGGTCACGCCGGCCCCGGTGGTCAGTTCGTTGGTTATCATAACAATGGCGCCGTCGAATACCGAGAGTGTCGAAGGCTCTGATATTGACAGGCTGAGAGCACGAATCACCGACCCGGAACCCGCAATCGAGGTCTCGGTCAATCCGGAGAGGGCGGCGTCTCCAAGCGCAACTTCGCCGCCACTCTCCACCTGAACAAGCAACGTATCCGCGAGAATGCCAACGGACGGGCTCAAGATCGGTCCCAGCCCGACGAGATTTATCCGGCCTCCGTTCGAAGCCCGGATAAACTTGTCCCGGGAACTGGCAATCGGTGAGTCGTCCACCCGCAGGGACTGCAGCGTCGAGAGATCCAACACCGAATTCGCGCCATCCGCGGAGAAAATTGTCGCGGACACGTCCGTGCGATTGGAATAGGCCACGGCAGCGACGGCCAGGCTCGCGCCGGACGTGACGCCGAGTTGCGATCCGTCGATTTGCGTGAAGGGTGGCGCGTTCAGGACCTGGTTCGAGCCCAATGTCAATACGCTCTCGGTGAAGGACAGGAGATTGGGGGCGTTCAGAACGCCTCCGTCGGCGATGGTGATGGTTCCACGATGGAGCGCAGGCAACACCGGCAGATCCATCTCACTTCCGGGTCCGATATCAAACAGAAGCCCACCGACAAAATTTCCGTCCGCCAGCGACAGCACCGGCAGGCCGTAGGAAGGAACATCGATGTCGAAGGTCACTTTCCCCGTCACCATCTGGAGCGCCGAGAAATCGACATCCGCGCCGGATTGGACACGAATCGTTAAACGGTCGCTCAATGACGTGCCGTCGGAACCGGCCAGGTGCGTCACGCCGGAGAGGTCGATGAGACCGCTATTGGCCGCGACGATTTCCTTGTGCTGCTCCGTAGCGCCCGGACTATCGGGAACAGACAAAACCTGCAGGCTCGACAAATCCAACAGGGAGTTGGAGCCGTCTGCGGAAAAGATCGTGGAGGCAACGGACGTGACATTGGAATACGATGTCGCCGCGACATCGAACGAAGCACCTCCGGTCACGCCAAGCTGAGACCCGTCGATGTTCACAAATAAGGGCGCATTGAGAGTCTGGTTGCTTCCGAGGATCATTACGCTTTCGGTGAAGCTCAGCAGGCCGCCTGCATTGAGCGTTGCGCCGTCACCCAGCACAATCGTTCCCTGGTGAATTGCGGTAAGAAGTGGAAGGTTCATGGTCGAGTTGGAGCCTACATCCAGAACCAGGCTTCCGACCGCGTGCCCGTCCGCAACCTCCAGCAACGGCAGGCTGTAGTTGGTTACGTCAATGTCGAACACCACGTGACCGGTCACTTGCGTGAGTGACGAGAAATCGACGTCGCCCTGGCTGGAGACGCGTATCGCAAGCTCATCGGCAAGAACGGATCCCTCGGGTCCTTCCAGCCGGTCGACAAGGGATAGATCTATGAAGCCGCCCTCCTTCGCCTCGATCTCCTTGTTTCTCGTAGAAGCAAACGGGGAGTCGGAGATCGTCATACTCTGCAGGGACGAAAAATCAAGCATCGCGCCCAACCCGTCGGCAGAGAGGATCGTCGCCGCGATCGTTTCGCTATTTGCATAGCTGCTTGCCGCCACCGAAAAACTGGCCCCGGTCGTGATATTGAATTGGGAGTCATCGATATTGGTAAACTGGGGAGCATTCACTGTCTCGTTAGAGTCCAGAGCCAGGATGCTGCTGGTAAATGTCGTCAGATTCGAGGCGTTCAGCAGTCCGCCGGGCTCGAAGAGAAGCGATCCCTGGTTCAGGGCGGGCAGGAGAGGAAGATTCAACGTGCTTCCGGTGCCTACATCAAACGTCAACGTGCCGTATGCGTTCCCGTCGGCAACGGAGAGGAGAGGCAATTCGTACAGGGCCGAATCGACGTCGAACGTTACCTTCCCCAGCACCTGGGTGAGAGAGGAGAGATCGATATTGGAGTTTGTTCCGACCTGGACCGTCAACCGATCTGCAAGCGTACTGCTCTTGGAGGATCCTGCGAGCCGTTCCAAACCGGAGAGATCGATTACACCCTGGTTTAGCACCTCGATGCGCTTGTCGCGCCTGGACGCGATCGGGCTGTCTGAGACGTCCAAGTCGGTCATCGAGGCCAACTCCAGATCCGAACCTGGACCGCTCGCCGAAAAAATCGTCACGGCAACCGCGTTGTCGTTTTCGTAGGTGATGGCGTCCGCGGCGAAGCTGGCGCCTCCACTCACACTGAGCTGGGATCCGTCGATATTTGTGAATGGGGCAGCATCGAGGGTTTGGCCCGGGACAAGGTCGAGGACGCTGCTGGTAAACACCGTGAGATTCGAGGCGCTCAAGACCGCCCCGTTACCGATCAACAGCGACGCTTCGTGCGTGGCGGTCAGGGCGGGTAGATTCAGGGCGTTTCCAGGTCCGACATCAAACGTCAACGCACCCACTGTATTGCCGTCCGCCGTTTCCAGCAGCGGCAGTTCATAGGCGGGAACGTCCACGTCGAATGTCACATTTCCGGTCACCTGGGTCACGGAAGACAGATCGATATCGCCTCCGCTTGCCACAACGACACTCAACCGATCGGCCAGCGTTGAGCCTTCCGGGCCGACGAGATCGAATACACCCGACAAATCGATCTCCCCGTCATTCCGGGACACGATCTCCTTGTTTCGCGATGACGAAATCGGGCTGTCCGTAATCTCGAGAATCTGGAGGCTGGAGAGATCGAGCAGGCCGCCGGCGCCATCCGACAAGAAGACGGTCTCTTCGACGGTCCGGTTATTGAAATACGCGTCGACGTCGGTCCGAATTCCACCGCCGCCGATAACGCGAAGCCGACTGCCGTCGATCGATCCGTTGGTGGCGACGGAATCGAAAAAAGCGCCGGTCCCGGATGTTTCGATGACGCCGGAAAGTGTTTGGTTCGAGAGGATCGTGAAGTGGTTACCGGTCAAGAGCTTCAGCGTCGTCTCATCACTGACCGTCAACTCGGAGACGATGCCGGTGGTAAAACTCGACGCGCTGAAATCCACGAACTGGTCGTTGTCCATGATTGCGTGGTATCGGCTCGTTCCGCCGTCGAAGGGAACGACTCCAATGTCCCAACTGGATACACGGTCATAAGTGTCGGTGGATAAGCCGAGCGTCCCGCTCCCGATATAGGTCACGTCGACAAGCTGTGCGGACAGCGCGCAGGCGAAACCCTGCAGGCAAACGCAGGCGACGATCAGGGGAAGGTTCCATCTGTTTGTTCTCATTGAGATGCTCCTGAAACTGAGGAGGAGACGATACCAACCTGGAGGCTCCAATGCAACCGGAACCCCAAGACCGTGGCACGGCGGCTCCGCCCCGTGTCGGAGAAGGATGTGAGGAAGCGAGGATGAGAATGCGCCCTTCAGTCCCGGCTCATTGTCTTTCCTCCCTCCGACACGGGGCGGAGCCGCCGTGCCACGGTATGGCTAGGAGAAAGACAACGGGCCCGCGGCGTAGCACCGCGGGCCCGTCGATTGCAGAGCAGAAGGAGAATCTACTCTTCGTTTCTCAGCGGATCCGATTCAACAGGTACGAACCGGTATATCCGGGCCGGATGATCTTCCGCCTCCGGATCGACATAATGCAGCGCATCGTCGGTGACGGTGAGCGTCTGGATCGGCGTCCATTCGTTCAAGTCCTCGGTCGCTTCGACGCGGAATATGCCGCCGACGTTGGCATCCACACAGATATGGATGATTCCATCGGGCAGGCTGTGACAGAACGGGAACGGGTAATCACGGTCCACGATCACCGCGGCTGCCCTGCCGAACCGCCCGATCTCATAGGGCTGGAACTGCGGCAAGCCGTCGGTGGGAACGAAGAGCCTGGCAATGACAGACTCGCGCCCCTCGGGCAGGTTGTCGTCGATCGGAACAATGTCGATCGGCGCCGAATACCTACCTGCCGGAATGGTCACAATGCCGCTCAGGTGGTCATAGTCCACACCGTTGGTCGCCCTGCCCCGCATCTCATAGAAGACATCCAGGGACTGGTTGATCGGCGCACCATACCGGAACACGCGGAACCGGGCGGTGTTGATCCCGGCCGGACCCGGCTCTTCCCGGGCCAGAGGATCGATGGTGAATATATTCACGATCGGAATCTGCACCTGGTTTACGAAGATCGGCACCACCGGCGAGAAGCCCATGCCGCCAACCTGATCGGTGGCCTTCGCCCACAACAGGTACTGGCCTTCGGGAACGTCTTCCCAGACCATATCGAATACCTGCGGCTGACCGGGCGGAGGAGCCACGATGAAGTAGACGGAGACTTCCCCGATCTTCTCGAAGTTCGCGAAGAACTCCACCGTCTGCACCCAGCCATCCGGATCGACCGCGGTGGCCGAGATCGGGATGCTGTCACCCGCATTGAATTCCGACAACGGCGCCGGCGACGTGATCTGGATGTTCGGAAGAACATTCGGCTCATCGTTGTCGAGGATCTGCGCGGAGGCCCAACTGGGCGATCCGATCCGGTAACAATCGACCGGGGGCGGCCAGATCTCAATGCACACCGGGGGACGCAGATCGACAATGACCGATTCCGTGTCCTCGACCTCGAGATCGTGGAGCGGAATCACCGGAATCGGCGCTGAAGCGCTTCCGGTCGGGATAACGACCTGCCCGGTGAGCAGTTCATAGTCCTGACCATTGGATGCCGTGCCACCGACCGCGTAGTTGACCGTCAGCGGGAAATGAGTCGGTCCCGTGCGACTCACCTCAAACTCGGCGGTGTCCACGAAGTCAACGTCCTCCCAGGGATTCGGTTCCGTCGCGGTGTCATCCGTTGTGATGATACTCACCACGTTCGGGAACTGGAACACGCGTATGTTCACCGGATCCGAGGTCGTTGTGTCTCCATCGTTGTCGGTTGCTACTGCCGTCAACTCATATTGCCCCGGCTGTACATCCTCCCAGAGTATCTGGAACGGCGGATCCAGCACGGGCGCGAGGGGCGCCGGCATTACCGACGTGGCATCGAAGTTCGGATCGATCGCCAGCACATCCGCGGGAATCGGGGTAAGCGATCCGGGCGGATGCCCGTTGGATACGCCAATGCTCACGCCGTCGGCGAAGAACTCCACCCTGCGGACCCAGCCGTCGGGATCATGCGCCCTCGCGGCCACACGGATGTCGGCGGGACCCTCTATCAGGGCTCCGTCCTCCGGTTCGACGATGCGAACTCTCGGAGGAATGTTCGGTACCGGATCGTTATCTACGATCACCGCCCAGTCGATGGCATGATGGCCCTTGCGGTAACAGCCCGTGAGCGCGGATGCATTCGCGTCGGTCACGCAGGGACGCTCGGCGATCGCCAGGTCCACCGATTCCAACAACGCTTCGTGCTCGGTGTCGTCGATCGGTAGAACCACGATGAATTCGTAGTGCGACCCCTGTGGAATGGTTACGTTGCCGCTCAGTTCGAGATAGTCGACCCCATTCTCGGCAGTACCGCCGATGCGGTAAAACACATCCAGGTCCTGCCCGATCATGCTGTCGCGAATGACGACGAACACGGCGGGATCCGGCGCGTTGCCGGTTCCGTTGGGCAATGACTCGAACGCGATCGGGTCGATGGCGAAGATGTTCACTACCGGCAATTGCGGGCGATGAATCACGCGAATCGACACCGTGCTCGACGTGGTGGAATCCCCGTCATCGTCCGTTGCCACGGCGGTCAGGTCGTAGGCGCCGGGTCCGACGTTTTCCCACCAGAGCCGGAAAACATCGGCAAAGTGAAGAAGGTCGGTAAACGTGTCCGGATTCGCGTTCTCCGAAATCTCGACTACGTTGGCAGTTCCGATTCCACCGTTCCGGGTGACCACGCCAATACTGGTGCCATTGGCGAAAAACTCCACCTGCTCCACGTCGCCATCGGCGTCATGCGCAAGCGCCTTGATCAGGATGTCCGCCGGGGAGCGAAATACCGATCCGTCGGCGGGCTGCACGATCCGCACTCTGGGTGGCTCGTTGGGCGGAGGCTTGTCGTTGTCGAGAATCACCGCCCGGGCGCGCCGCGGCTCACCAATGCGATAGCAGGCATGATCCGTCGGCGGAAAATCGGTGTTACAACGCCACGGTACCAGCCGCAACGCCACCGACTCCGGACCTTCAAAGAGAAGATCGTCGATCGGACGAATGACAATCTGCGCGCCACTCGATCCTGCCGGAATCTGAACGCGGTTGGTGATTTCTTCGTAGTCGACTCCGTTGTCCGCGGTTCCGTGAATCCGGTAGTAGACGGTCAGCGGCCTGCCGGTAGGTCCGGTGCGCTTGACGGTAAACGTGGCGGTGTTGAGCCAGTTCCCGGTGGGATCGGGTTCCGAGGCTTCCGGATCGGTAGCTTCGATACTCACGATGGGCGGGGGCTGGATTTCAACCACCTTGATCTCGACCGGCCGGGAGATCGCCTGGTCGCCTTCATCGTCGGTCGCAACCGCACGAAGGATATAGTATCCTGCGGGAACGTTGTTCCAATCAAGGCAATAAAACGGCCCGACGGCAACGTCATCGACATCGAGGGAGGTCCCGACCGGACCGCAGGTTTCCGTCACTACGCCCAGGCTGTGATGCCCCGCAAAAAACTCGACCTGTGCAATCGCACCGTCCAGGTCAAAAGCCTTTGCCACCAGGTTTATGTTCGCCGGGGCACGGAACAACTCGCCGTCCATGGGATGAACCAGCTTGATTTTCGGCGGCTGATTCGGGCGATCGTTGTCGTGGATGACTGCCCGGGCCCTGTCGTGGCGTCCTACTTCATAGCAGTCCGCCGGCGGGGGGATGATGGCGGGACAGAATACGGGCTCCAGGGTAAGAACCACCGATTCGTCGCCTTCCACCAGGTCGTCATCGAGAGGTCGAATGACCACGTCCACGCGGTGCCGGCCGGCGGGAATGGTGGCGACATTCACGATTTCAGCGTAGTCGATACCGTTTTCCGCGGTGCCACCCACGCGATAGTAGACGTCCAGTGGTTCCTCCGTGGAACCGGAACGCCCTAGGGTGAAGGTGGCGGTGTCGAGAACCGTGGCGAGAGGACCGGGCTCGGCTCCCTCGGGGTCCGTCGCCTTGATCTGCACCACGGGCGGGTCCGGATCTTCGAACACCGTGATGTTGAACGGTGCCGACTCCGTCGTCGCGCCTCCGTCGTCCATCGCGACTGCGACGATCTCGTATTCCCCTTCCCGGACATCCGGCCACAGGAGGTAGAAGAACGAGTAGAAGGGAGTCGTGATGCCGTATCCCAGCCCCAGGCTCTCTCCATTCGCGAAGAATTCCGTCGAAACGACGAATCCATCCGTATCGGTCGCAATCGCGGAGACAAGAATGTGCGCGGGTCCCGGGATGAATGCGCCGTTTGGCGGACTCAGTAACGCCACGTTGGGCGGTTGATTCCCGGGATCACCTCCTCGCGCGATTCCGGGAATCGCGACGGCAAGCGCCATCACGATCGGTAGTAGGTATGCAAGCGTCTTCTTCATGGCTCAGGTTCCTCTCTGTTCTTCTTCTCTTCGGTTTCTGCCTAGAAGAACTGGAACCTAAACCCGGTCGTTTTGGCGTACGACCCAGCCACCTTCATTCCCCGCACAATTGAAAGGGTAGTCGCGCAAATTCCCCGCGTTAAGTAAAAAATCAAAAAACTTCATTGTGCCTTTTGAGGGACACCAGGTGTACTCGGAGGTACACTCTTGCTTGCACTTTCCGGCCGCATGGAACACACTGCGCGACCCTAAAAAAAGGAGAGGAACAGATGAAGCAAAAGAGCCTGGCGGAAGGCATCGGAAAAGAGAATCCGGATGGAGTGGTACGCAAGACGCTTGCCTACAACGATGAAGCGATGATGTGTCACTTCGTACTTCAGAAAGGAGCGCAAATCCCCCTTCACAATCATCGCGCAAGCCAGATCGGGTACGTGGTGCGGGGACATGCGAGGTTTCTCGCGGAGAAGCCCGAAGATGAGTTCGAAGCAAAGACGGGCGACACCTACGTACTCGATCCATTCGTCAAGCACGGGACATTGGCACTGGAAGAAACCGAGTACATCGAAGTCTTTACCCCGTCCCGAGATGAATACAAGGATTTCTGAATGAAGATTACTGTACTGGACGGGTTCACATTAAACCCCGGCGACAATCCGTGGGACGAAGTTGCCGCCCTGGGTGATTTTACGGTGTACGACGGCACGCCCGGGGATCAGATCCTGGAACGCGCGGAAGGCTCGGATATTCTTCTGACCAACAAGACCCCGCTTACCGCGGAAACGATCGCACAACTTCCCAACCTGAAGTTCATTGCCGTGCTTGCGACCGGATACAACGTCGTGGATCTCGATGCCGCCCGCGAACGGGGAATTCCGGTTTCGAACGTTCCCATCTACGGAACCGACACCGTGTCGCAGTACGTGTTCGCCCTGGTGCTTGAACACTGTCACCACGTGGCCCATCACGCAGCGCGGGTATTCGACGGGGAATGGGAGCGACGAAAGGAGTTCTGTTTCTGGGACTACCCCCTGACGGAACTTGCGGCGCTCACGATGGGAGTCGTCGGATTCGGCAGAATCGGTCGAAGAACGGGAGAACTGGCCCATGCATTCGGAATGAGTGTAATTGCATCGGACGTGTTCCAGGGAAATGAGCCCGAATACAAACCATTCGCATGGCGATCGATTGAAGAAACATTCAGCGAGGCGGATGTTGTCAGCCTGCATTGTCCGCAAACACCGGACAACGCGGAGTTCGTGAACAGGGAACTCCTGGACCGGATGAAACCCTCGGCGCTGTTTATCAACACGGCTCGCGGGGGACTGGTAAACGAACAGGATCTCGCCGATGCGTTGAATAACGGGGGAATTGCCGGCGCGGCAGTCGATGTCGTCTCGAAAGAACCGATTGAAGAGAGCAATCCGCTGTACGGAGCAAAGAACCTTTTTATCACCCCGCATATGGCCTGGGGCACGCTCTCCGCCCGGAAACGTTTGATGGGAACGACGGTAGAAAACGTCCAGGGGTTCATGAAGGGAAATCCGGTCAACGTGGTGAACGGATGAACCATGGCTGCGGGTAGAATGCGGTTGTGAAGTATGCTGTCGACCTAGTCGTTCTGGGGTTCCTCCTCTACTACCTCTACAAAGGTACGAGGCGGGGTTTTCTGCTTTCATTTTTAGGGGTATTGAGCATTGCCTGCTCCTATTTCGGAGCATACATGTTGTCCGAGCCGGTTGCCTCGTGGTTTGAAACGTCCGAGGACTCGAATCCGTTGGCCACTCGCATCATTGCCGGGGGCGTGATCTTCTTTTTGATCACCGCGGCATTTTCGCTCGCGCAGGTCGCGGTGAAGAAGCTGATGACCAGAAAGAACGAGGAAGGGAAAAAGATCCTCCCGCTCTCGACTCCCAGCCGGACGATCGGGGGGCTGATCAGTCTCGGAATGGCAGTCATTCTTTTCACGGTCATGTGGTGGGTATATGACGCGATGCGCGTCACCTCCTGGGCACAGAATCTTCCGGACCTGGGAGAGACCTCGTTCGCGACGGTCTCTCAATCCATTGTAAAACTGGCGGCCGGAGCGGCGCTGAAGGGAAAGTTGAGCCCTGATCAGGCCGAGCTCGCCGCCGGCCTCATCAGTTCGCCGGGTGATGCGGTGGAGGAAATCCAGGGGCTTCTGGACGACCCTGCCCTGAAGGCCCTATTCGAAAGCGCGACTTTTCATGAAGATTTTCTTTCCGGCGACGCGCAGCAGATTGCCGAAAACGAGGTGTTTATAGCCCTGTTGAACAACGAATCGGTCATGAAGCGAATGCAAGGCATGGGACTGGTGGACGGGAACGCTGACTCGGGTGAGATCGGCGAATCGGTCGCATCGCAACTTGCTCTCGCCGGCGGACGAATGAATGGTATTCTTGAAGATCCCGAGATCATGAAGATGATTGAAGAACTGCAGGAGGAAGGCGCCCTGGCAAAGGGTGATTGGAAAAATCTGGTTTTCGACAAACGAATACGCGAAATCGCGGCCCGGGCCCTGAAACCGCTCGGAGAATCCAAGGACGAGGAGATGGACAATGCCAATATTCAGAAACGGTGAAGGAAGCGCGCCGAACTGGTGTGAACTCGAAGATTTCGAATTAATCAAACTCGAGCCTGACACCCCGAAGAAGTTTGAACGCAGGAAAGAGAAGGAAGTTTTTCTTGTGTGCCAGGGGCGAATCAACCTGGTTTCCGGAAACTCCGATTGTAATTTCATGCCGGGCGGCTGGATCAACCTGCACGACAGGGAGGACGGCCCGGTTGAAATGCGGGCACTCTATACCGATGCCCTTGTTTTTCGCGCCCTGGGCCGATGGAGTTCCGTCACAAGCGCCGGCTTGTTCGATGTCTGGACCACGTCACCACCCGACTTCGACTCTCCATATGACTATAAGAAGACGACCCGCTTCGACAACCACTACCACGATTTTGATGAGTACTGGATTGTCTTCGAAGGCGAGGCAACGGTTGCGACGGAAGGCAAACTATATGACGTCGGACCCGGCGACTGCGTCGCTACCGGCATGGGCTGGCACCACGATGTGGTTTCGGTGAAAGACGATCAGAAGATGTGGGCGGTCTACTTCGAAAGCGGCCGGGAAGGACAGGGACGTACCGGACATCTGTGGGAGCCTAAGCACGGGAAGGCCGAGCCGAAGTTGGATCGGGTGTGAGGGATTGGTCTTCGGTCTTCGGTTTTCGAATGCAGATATAGCAGACACTACCCACCTTGAAAACTTCGCCCATAGAACCCGAGAACCAAACACCGAAAGCCGAAAACCGCGGTCGCAGACCGCACTCCCCTCTCCGCTTCATCCTCATCGGCGCGGGCGGCCGGGGGCGGATGTGGTGCACGAGCATTGTGGAGCCGCTCCTATCGATGCGGCTCATCGAGCCGGTCGCAATCGTCGACGTGACGCCGGATTCGTTTCCGGATGCCTGCGCCGGATTGGGTTTGGATGAGTCGAAATGTTACACCGATACGGATCGGGCTCTCGAGGAGAACAAGGCGGATTTTGTCATCGTCTCCTCTCCCACGCAGTTCCATGAAGAGGCGGTTGACTCGGCGATACGCCACGAAGTCGACATGCTCATCGAAAAGCCGATCGCCCACACCATGGAGGCATGCTGCCGTATTCATCGGAAAGTCACCGAGGCCGGCCGAAAAGCGGCGGTGGTGATGAGCCATCGGTTTGACCAGGACAAGCAGTCCCTGGAACGTATGATCAAATCCGGTGACCACGGAAAGCTCGATTATCTGATCGGGCGAAACACCTGGGCCTGCCGACGCGTGGGAACCTGGGGACCCGAACACCGGTATCGCAAACCGGATGTGTTGCTTACCGAAGGAACCGTTCACCATTTTGACATCATACGCTCACTGACCGGATCGAACGCCCGCACCATGCATGCCATCACATGGAATCCGGATTGGAGCGAGTTCGATCACGATGCGCAGGCGTTGATTCTCATGGAAATGGAAAACGGGGTGAAGGCGATGTACGAGGGCGCCATGACCAACGCTACGACGCTCAACAACTGGCTGGACGAATATTTTCGCGCGGAATGTGAGAACGCCACCCTCGAACTGGACCATCGAAAACTGCGCCACCTCTCCGATCTGGATGGAGAGCGAAAAATACGGGAAATCCCGTTGGCCCAACAGGAATTCTGGCTCGACACCTGGATCACAAAAATGTTCGTCGACTGGCTTCTGGGCGGTCCCGAGCCGCCGAACTCGCTGGACGACAACATTCAGTGCGCGGCGATGTTGTACGCCGCGATCGAATCCTCTCACTCCGGAAAGATTGTCGACGTACAGAAATTTCTGCGGCGGCACATGTAGTTGATGCAGGAGAGGCGATTGCGCCGGAGATCCTCTCCAGGCTTTCTCTCAATCTGCGGTTTCCGGGGGACTGAATGCCTTACTGTAGAACCCGGAGGGGTCGAAGCAGCACACTCTCTTTTTCCCGGCTGCAAGCATGTCACACGCATCGTTGACCCGTTTCGTGCGCGTCTTCTCCTGTTTGGCGGAAGTGATCCAATGAATCCAATCGAGACGAGCAATCGTGGTTGCGCTATCCCAGATAGCCCGAGATTCAGGTGATGCCACCAAAGCCACATCAAGATCAGCCGGGACTTCCGGCTCGGGTTCCCGATCCACTGGCGTGACCTCAAAGCAGGCATCATCACCAAAATCTACGCCGGCAGTCTGGAGCAGCTCTTTGTCGATCCGCAGCCAGTGGCTCTTTTGACCATCCGGCTCGAGGAGAGCCCTGAACGCAGCGCCGTTGATGGTTCCGTCGATCGTTGTTCGGCCACGCCTGGGCAGTGTTGCGCTCGCTTCTTTGGGCAGGACTACGAAAGCCCACGAGCTGTCATCACCCGATGTTCGCGGGCGCCGCATTCGCGCACTGATATGAGATGTCTTGTTCTGTCGCGTCATTCTGCCGTCCTCGTCCAACGAGATTGTCGAACAAGTAAATCCACTCTACACAAACGCCCCATTTCACTCTCAGAGCCCATCCTTTTTGACAAGAAGTGGTCATCTATGAAGGTCGCTTTGGTACTTCGACAGTCTCAACGATCATTCTCTCCGGCGCACCGGAGTGCGTCCGAGAGGAGATACTTGTGGGCGATTTTCTATTCAATCTTCATCCTAATCACAATCCTCATCCCAATCATAATCGATTCACGTTGAAGATCGTGACCACGATCGCGACAAAGATCATCCCAATTCGCATTTCTCATCCCGCGCACTCTTCTTTTTGCGGAGCGTCACTCCTGAGCATTTCCAGTGAGGCCGTCCGCGGGCTTTCTGGGATATGCTCCAGGAGATGGTTGGGCTCTGTGTCCATGGATCCAAACGGCCTTGCCCAGAAAATCTGGAACCCCGTCAGTGCAGAGAGCCGTGTACCACCACACGAAGTTCCTCAGTTCCATTCCATGGAGGTCGACGGAGACAAAGTTCTTCTGAATAGTGGTTTGCCAAGCGTCAACGGGGATGCCGGCACCCCAAGTGATAGAGCCCAGGAAGTCGTACGGGTTTCCGTAGCACGTAGAGATCGTGATTCGTTCTTCGAGGAGATTGGCCAAGCCTTCATCTTCAGGTATGCCCAGGTATGGCGTAGACGTGATGCGTGTTACATTGCTCCGAGAACCGACGAAGAGTGCGTCATTTGTGGCGATGCAAACGCACGGAGTCTGTCGCGCGATTTCCTCGAGAACTTCTGACAGGGCGACGTCGTTCGTACGCATAGTGAAAGTGGGCCCAAAAGTAGTCTTATCGCAAATCAGACTCAGTGGAAGTTCTCGGTTATCAGAGTTTCTTGCTGAACTTGCGACAAACGGAAGAACCCGCCGCAGATGCTCACTCTGGAAGTCAACTTTCGTAATTCGCATCTGCAGGACATCCACCGGCTTGCCCAGTGATCTGTCCACATATGTCGGGACTTGGGCGCATCCCACAAGAAAAACACAGCAAGCTGACATGATCGCCCGCATTTTCATCTCTGCTTCCTAACGTTTCGATTCACTTTTTCACTGAAGGCGCGCCTTCAGTTGACAAAGAGGAATCGGTTGTCGTGCCCATTTCTTTTTGAATACTCTTGATAAGAGCCTCGTGCTTGGGTTCTTCAAAAACCTCCAAATACGCCAAGGCTTTCTCGGGGCTTGCCCCATTTCTTAGGAGGATCCGCACTACGTTGGTTCGGCCGGCATCGAGGGCTAAGGAGAGAGGCGTTGGGTAACCTGGATAGCCTTCGAAGTTGTAGCCGTCGATAGTTCTAGAATCTGCCTTGCTAATTATTGTTTGGAGTGACTCATCGGAATATCCATCGATGATCCCCATTTCCAACGGCGATACCATCACAGGAGTGACCGTTCGTTTAAGATACACAGGGCAAAGCGCTACAGCTGACAGAAGGACGGCCAGTACGACTTTTGTTTTGATTGACCGAGTGAGTAGTGTTTCCGATTTCACAAGGAGGAACCATGCAACCGTGCTTGTACCAAGCACAGGGATCATTATCGGTTCAAACGAGTATGATCTCCAGAAGAGATCTCGAGGGATCACGTAGACGATCAAACTGAAAAACAGGCCTACGAGGGTGCTAACCACGCGAAACAATGCCGCAGCACTAGCAAGTCTTAGCCACCAGTTGAGTTTGTCTTCCTTATTCATCCTTCTCCTGCACAACTAACATGTGCTGCGCGCCCACGCGCGATTGCACCATGTTCTTGTTCGTAGTTTAGTCATGCTTTTACTCAATCACGCCGAAGAAGCTACCCATGAAAGAGCACGATACTCCTGCAAGGAAAAGCGTGCCAACCATCGCGCAGAGAAAAACTGCTGCATGAGCCAACCCTCTGAATCCGCCGAAACCACGGCTTTTGAAAAGGTATATGGGAAAAGCCACTGCAAAGAAAAGCACGAGCCACACCCGCATGCCTCTACTCAATGGAATTTGTCGCTGGACGGCATCATAGTAGCACCAGCTAGTAATCAGAATCAACATCACCAGGCCCGCCGCAAACTCAATTATATCAAATGCTGCCGATTCCTCAGGCAAGAAGGCGATGATGCCTCCATTCGCAGCGGCAAGCACCAGTAGTGTAATCAAAATGTCCCTCTTCTGCCTTGTAGCGGCGTGAACTTGGGAGTCTGAGAAGGTCGTGATCATTACCCGTTTTTTGAACGTCAGCCCTGTGAAGCGTGGTTCGTTTCCATAGCTTCACGAGCGTATTGTTCGCTCCGCATTTCTGTATGCCAACTCGTCTTTTCCCGACGACATGCTAAACAATACAAAACCACTGCGCTCCTGGGACTAAATGTTGTCAACGAGCAGCCTCCCGGATCGTGATCATTCGCGTGCGGGAATCTATTGCTACGTGCTTCGAGATAACCGCAAGGGATCCCAGGCAGGCCATAGTGAATCGGGACCAAGTCCTTCTTGAGAACCACTTCATGAATTTGGCACCACCTGGGCCCTTCCGTCGCGATAATCGGCTTGGCAAAATCACGCCGCATCGCCTCTTCTCGTGTTTCAAATTCGGCGTCATCAAGATGTATCACTATAGCGTGCGCAATGAAAACCACGCCAATGCTTCCAGCGGTGGAAAGGACGGCAAGGGCAATTTTTGCTTGTAGAAATTTCACATCGGCCACGCCATGCGAACGGACAGGCTTTCCAGCGCGCGTACGCGAGCAGTCACTTGTTGGCACAGATGTTTGCCCATTGTCGTGCAAGTGTCACGCCTCAGAATAGTCCCCTCAAGGACCAGACCCATGGCAAAATCAACATGAAAAGAGCAAAGGCAATCGGTGCTGCCATCACGACTAGAGAACGATCAGCCCTCGTAGCCTTGCATCCGCCGCGCGTGAACGCGACAAGTGCCAAGACAACAACCGATACTGTCCATGCTCCAATTAGCGACGACCCGGATACCATTCCTCCATCCGTGATGATACTGGCAAGGGCTGAAGCGATCAAGCCGCCGATCAGGAACCTGACTACCAACCACGCTGGCGTAGTCGGGATGGCTGGTTTCATGCCCACTGGTGGCGGGTTGACGCCCGTCATGAGGTTTCTTGACATGACGGCGTCGCTTAAGTCTCAGTCGTGTGGTGTCATTCGTGTCGGCGCCAACGTCACGACACTTCGGCTGGCCGTGTCGTTTCGGCCATGCCGAGCATGTCCTTGTTGCCGCCGATCATTCCGTTTCCTGTTCCAAATGGTTCTGGAGAATCACAGCAGCCTTCGCCTAGTGACCGCCAGGGTACGGAATGGGGGTGAGCGGAGAATAGGCAACACGTGCAATTTTACCGCGAGCACCCAGACTTTGAACGATATCGGCAAGCCTTTGGCCAATCCAGGGCAATGAGCTCAGTTGCTGAAATGCCTTGAGTGACCGCCAACGTCGCGGGACTCCCGGGTAGTATGAAACAGCGAAGCATACGCGGTGCCCCTGCGTACTGGATGGGAGCCATGTCTTAGAAATCCTGATATCACGGGCTGCCAATTTGTAAGCGCAAAAGCCTTTCCAAGTGTTGCCAAGCGTTTCCCCGTCAGGTTCGGAGTATACAGTTACGACGGGATGAGACTGGTACCCAACAACGTACACAGCACGATTACATGTGTTTGATGTAACAACTAGGGCAACGGTCCTACCACTTCCATCTTTGAGGAAAGAATGTACTGTGACAGCAGGAGCGGACCACATAGCCGTAGGTGCCACTATTATCGCGAGGCCCACGGCCACGAAGATTCCGACGCTTGACAGCAATATCGTTCGCTTCGAAAACATTTCCATCACTTTCCTCCGACTTCGCCAACGAGACTGTCGAAAAAGTGAATCCACCCTTCACGGATGCCCCTATTTCGCTCTCAGAGGCCGTCCTTTTTGACAAAATGTGGTCATCTATGAGGGGTCATTTTGGTTTTTCGACAGTCTCAA